>DSLFI04101__coassemble_589_pt1 | contig 15251 bp, 17 predicted proteins | sample DSLFI04101__metabat2_low_PE_004 | metagenome-assembled genome bin DSLFI04101 | reverse complement strand
CCGCATCGCGTAGGCCATATCCTCATCCTGCTGCAATTTCTGTTCAGGATTCATCATATTTCCCTCTCATTTTCCGTTTATCCGTTTTCGCCAATGGCATAAGCGGTGTACAAATGCTGTGTCACCTCGTAAGACGGACACAGTTTATCTAGCAGTTGCTCTGCGCTTTTGCCGGTCACAGTCAGGCCGACCTGTTCCTCATCCGTCTTTTGCAGCATTTGCCGCATCGAACCGGCAAGTGCGCCCATTGCCAGTGCACCGCACCCCGGCTCGGCAAACAGAAGCCGCAGGCTCAGCCCATCCGCATCCTTGGCCGCAAGGCTCACCGCTTTGATTTGGCCCCCCGACTTGCCGCAACAGCTAAGTTCCTCACAGAAACCCGATTGGCCCTGCCGCAGTTCAGCCGCTACCGCCGGGAAGCCCGCCTCGATCCGGTCACACAATGCCGCAATGCTCTTTTTCGGCTGCGCGAATAACGGCTGCACCGCATCCCCAGTCCGTCTGCCTATGCGCGTCGCTGCTTTGTCAATCGCATCCCGATGAATCTGTGCGACAAAACCCTGCTGCCGTGCGATAGCCAGACCGGGCTGTGCAGCCAGCCAGCGATAAACCGTGTCCCGCTGCCCAGACGCGGCAAACGGCACGACCACTTGCCAGTGCTGCCTGTCCGCCAGCAGCAGCAGCGCGCGCAGCAACCGACCTCCAGCGCCACAGCGCCGCCATGCGGGCACAATTTCGACCCGCTCAATCTGGCATGTTCCGCCACGCACGGTAAACAGCAAAACACCGATGCAAGCGCCTTCCGCATACACAGCCACGCCCTGTAAGCTGTCCCGACCGACCAACCGCCGCTGCTCGGCCGCCGTGAGCAGATAACCGGCATCCGGCAGCACCTGCTTATCGATCCTTTTCATCGTGTATTCCGGCATATCACGCCTCCACGCGATCCAGTTCCGTAATCAGCTTTTGCGCCAGTGTCTCGCCAGTTCCGATCATGTTCAGCAAACCGTCACCATAGTGGTCGACCACAGTCAGACCAATAGCCAAGCTGTCCTCTAACTGCTTGGGTGTCGGTACGCCATCCGGGCAATCGAACCCCGTTTTATACTGCACCGAGCCGTCGTCATAACTGAACTCAAAATTACCGCGCGGCAAACCGAAATTAGCGCGATGCAGATATTCGCCCACCTGCGCGCGCACAGCAGGCGCGGCATCCACCGGCAACGCCGTATAGCACAGGAAGCCCTCCTCCTGCACCTGATAGACAACCATCGCGCTGCCCAAACGGCAGCTCAGGTCGGCCTCGACCGCGATGGTACCGTGCACCATATCCGCGTCATATACCCATCCTTGTTCGGTCAAATATGCCATGATGGCGTTCGCAATCTGATCAGAATATTGCATACCGCTTGCTCCTTTTTGTCCGTTCCGTTTTCATGCACAGATGCACGTCCTTTGTTCCGATCCCACCGAAGCCGGATATCCCGCACACCACAGCACACTTTCCTTTGCTATCATTATATCATACATCCCGTGCCTCATGTCTAAATCCTTTCTAAAATTGATGCAATCTGCGCAAAATTCTATCTACGCCCGGATAGTACAACAGCCCGCGCAAGGCGCCCCAACGAGCGCCCGCGCGGGCTTTTCTTTTTTATTATGCTACGGCGTTACGCCAAAGCGACAAACTATTCTCAACCGCGCCACTCGGCGAACATTGCCTCCGCGTCGGTCGCGCTCGGTGCTGCAACCAGATTATCGGCCAGTTCCTTGCACTCCGCATAGGTATGCGCTGCCAAATCCGCCTTCGCTGCCAGCATCGCGGATGCCGACATGGACAGGTTGGTCACGCCCAGGCCGCACAGCACAGGCGCCATACCCGGCGTGCCTGCCATCTCGCCGCATACGCCAACCTCGATGCCGTTCTCATTAGCGGCCTTAGCCGTCATGCCGATCAGGCGCAGCACGCCCGGATGCAGCGGACGGTAGAGGTAGGAAATCTTTTCGTTGATACGGTCGACCGCGCAGGAGTACTGGATCAGGTCGTTGGTGCCGATCGAGAAGAAATCGACTTCCTTGGCCAGCATGTCCGCGCAGACTGCGGCAACCGGAATCTCAATCATGATACCAACCTTGACATTCGGATTGAACTCCGCGCCTTCAGCCGTCAGCAGATCCTTGGCCTGCTGCAGCACCTTTTTGGCGTTGCGGATCTCTTCGATCGACGAGATCATCGGGAACATGATGCGCAGATCGCCGTACTTAGCCGCGCGCAGCAGCGCACGCAGCTGGGTCAGGAACAGGTCGGTCTTATTCAGGCAAATGCGGATTGCGCGATAGCCGAGGAACGGGTTCTGTTCCTTTTCCAGCTCCAGCGCGGGCACTTCCTTATCGCCGCCGATGTCCAGCGTACGGATAATAACCGGCTTACCCGCCATAATCTCGCAGGCCTTCTTATAAGCTTCGTACTGCTCTTCTTCGCTGGGCAGATCGTCACGATCCATAAACAGGAACTCGGAGCGGAACAGGCCGACGCCTTCGCCGCCCAAATCAGCAACGCGCACCGCGTCGTCCGGCGTGCCGATGTTGCCCTCGATCACAATGCGACGACCATCGCTCGTGCCGCCCTGCTTGTCCTTGAACTGCGCAAGCATTGCCTTGCGGGCATCCTCGGCCTTTTTCTTCTCTTCGAACTGTGCCAGCGTCTCCGCATCCGGATCAACGACCACTTCACCAGCCGCACCGTCCAGCAGCAGATCAGAGCCGTCCTCAATGCCGTCCACCTTATCGCCCGCGCCTGCAACTGCCGGGATGCCGAGCGAACGCGCCATAATGGCCGAATGGCTGGTGCGGCCGCCAATACGGGTGATAAAGCCCGCAACCGGCTTGGTGCCGATCTTTGCGGTATCCGACGGGGTCAGATCGTTTGCAATAATAATGCACGGTTCGGTGATCGAATCAATCGCATTATCCGCAATGCCTTTCAGGTTCTTCAGGATGCGCTGGGAGATATCGCCGACATCCGCCGCGCGTGCCTGCATGTATTCACTGTCCATCGCCCGGAACATTGCCTGGAAATTCTCGCAGTTGACAAAGCAAGCGTACTCTGCGCAAACCTGATCTTCTGCTACCAGATTGGTCATGCCTTCCACAAAGTCCGGATCATCCAGCATCAACAAGTGTGCATCAAAAATCTCCGCCTCGGCAGCGCCGATGGTCTTCTCGGCCTCATCACGCAGCACCTTGATCTGCTGCTTTGCCTTTTCTACCGCATCGGTCACACGCGCCTGCTCGGCTGCGACATCGGTGATGCTGTCCTTGACAACCGTCAGGTCTACCTCCTTAATGACCAACGCTTTGGCGTGTGCCAAGCCCTCCGACACGCCAATCGCCTTGAACTTAACCATTTACTGTCTCCTCCTATTTCTCATATTTTATACAAAAACGTCGTTCATTTTATAAAATACATTGTATAATATTTATGCTCTTTCGTCAAGGGCGCGGCGCCGTTTTCAAAAAAGTTACGCGAACCGAAAATTTCCCGTGCTGCCGCTGTTTTTTTCTGCTATACTGAAAGCATTCCCAACACGATACCACAGGAGGAATGACAATTATGGCAAACCGCTGCACCCATATCCCCACCATCCTGCTGCCCCGCGAGGGCACGGATCTGTCCAAATGGGCGGTCATCGCCTGCGACCAATACACATCCCAGCCCGAATACTGGGCCGAAACCGACCGCACCGTCGGCGCCGCCCCCTCCACCCTGCGTCTGACACTGCCCGAGGTCTACCTCGAGGGCGAGGATGTTGCCGGCCGCACCGAGGAAATCCACCGCACTATGCGCCGCTATCTGGAGGACGGCACGCTGCGCGCGTTGCCCGCTGGCGTCATCCTGACCGAGCGCTGGTCGGGCGGCAGCTGCCCGCGCCGTGGCATCGTGCTCGCGGTCGATCTGGAAGCGTATGAATATACGTCCGGCTCGGCCTCGCTCATCCGGCCGACCGAAAAAACCGTTGTCGAGCGCATCCCGCCGCGCCTGAAAGTCCGTCAGGGCGCGTCCATGGAACTGCCGCACATTATGATCCTGATCGACGACCCGGATCGCCAGATCATCGAGCCGCTTTTCGACCAAACGGACAAGCTTGAGAAGGTGTACGACACCGACCTAATGCAAGGCGGCGGCCATATCACGGGCTGGTTTATCCCCAAGGGCGCACAGACCGACACCATCGAAGCTTGCTTAGAAGCACTGTGTGACCGCGAAACCTTCAATCGCAAGTACGGCTGCACAGACGCGCAGGCGCTGCTGCCCTACGCTGTGGGCGATGGCAACCACTCGATGGCAACGGCCAAGGCCTACTGGGAGGAAATCAAAGCCGGTCTGTCCGCCGAGGAGCAGCAGAACCACCCCGCGCGCTATGTGCTGGTCGAGGTGGTCAACATCCACGACGAAAGCCTGATTATCGAGCCGATTCACCGCGTGCTGTTCGATGTAGATGCGGAAGATCTGCTCACCGGCCTGACTGAATTTTACCAAGCACAGGGCTGCAAGTCCTATGTCGCTGATACCGCCCCGGCAGGCGCGGACGCGCATGTATTCCCGTTCTGCACGGCAGACAAGTCCGGCGTGCTGGTGGTGGAGCAGCCCAAGTGGGCCATCCCGATCGCAACCATGCAGACCGGCCTGGACGCCTATCTGGAAGCACACCCGTCTGCGCGTATCGACTACATCCACGGCGAGGACGTTGTGCGCACGCTGGGCACCAAGCCGGGCAATCTGGGCTTTATGCTGCCGGATATCGCCAAGAACGACCTGTTCCGCGGCGTTGTGTTCGATGGCGTACTGCCGCGCAAGACCTTCTCCATGGGCGAAGCGCACGAAAAACGCTACTATATGGAAGCTAAGATGATCGTCAAGTAATCCTTTCCGACCCTTTGGACGCAGCCGCTCCGGCTGCGTCCTTTTTTGCCCAGTCGAGTATGGCCTCCTCCCCTTCCACCCTGCACAGCACAAACGCAGGCGCAAGTGCAAATGGACGGTCCGATGAAAACGGGCAGCGCAGACGCACCCCTTCCGCATACTGCTCGGCACGCACTGTCCCCTCACGCAGCAAGGTATCCAGCACCGCATCGCCGGTCTGTATTGCCGCATCGGCTGTCGGCACTGCCGTTTCCGACGGCGCAGGCTGCGCGGCCTGTTGCGGCCGCTCGGATAGGTAAAAAGCTGATGGCGGCTGTGCTGCACAGCCTGCACCTTTGAGCGTCTCGCGCGACAGGTGCCGACGCAACCGCAGGCGGCCGCCTTCCGGCGCGGGCAGACCTACGAGCAGAGGCTCCCCATCGGTCTGCCCCCAGCAACGCAGTAGCGGCGGCGCGCCGGACGGGATCTCGCAGTCCACCGTGACCTGCACGCCAAACGGATCGGGCTGCCAGTCCAGCCAGCCCACCGGCCCGTCCGCATAGTTCACCACCGCCCGCATAGCCGCACCTCCCCCAATCAAAACCGCACCGCACCATTGCGCCTGCGGCGCTTTTCTGTGCGCAAAATCTGTCACAACCCATTTTGTCGAGTGATATCATGTTGCCTAAAAAAACGCGTATCCTGTAAACAGGATACGCGTTTCATGCTATCGTTATGCCCTCAGCCCTGCACCGAGCCCAAGCCGAAACTGACCGCCAGCGCCTCGTCTACATGGCGCATCGCCTTTTCATCGAGCGACCCCATCTTTTCGCGCAGCCGACGCTTGTCGAGCGTGCGGATCTGCTCAGTCAGAATGATGGAGTCTTTGGTCAGACCATATTTTGGCGCGCCGAGTGTGATGTGTGTCGGCATCTTGGCCTTGTTGATCTGCGATGTAATGGCGGCTGCGATCACGGTTGGGCTATACCGGTTGCCTACGTTGTTCTGCACGATCAGCACGGGACGCACCCCGCCCTGCTCGCTGCCGACCACCGGGCTGAGATCGGCATAGAAGATATCTCCCCGTTTGATACTGCTGTCCACGTTGGTTCACACTCCGATGAAATAGATTTGCGGTTTGTCCGCAAACCTATTTTCCCCACGGTGCGCAAAAATATAACAGCCATTCGGGTTTTCACGCCCGCGCGGATGGGAATTTCTTCCCGTCTCATCCTATGCGGCAGACGGTACGGGTGTCAACCCTGGTAGAAGCGCGGTACGCGGCTGCTGGCGGCACAAATCACCTCATAGGAGATCGTGCCTGCGGCGGCGGCTACATCCTCGGCTGTCCAGACCGCCGGGCCGAACACCGTGACCTCGTCGCCGCGGCGCACTTCTACCCCATCGGGCACGCGCGCCATACACATATCCATGCAGATGCGGCCGAGCACCGGTGCTTTCTCCCCGCCCAGAACGACGTGCGCCTTGCCCGAACCAGTACGCAGATAACCGTCCGCGTAACCGATCGACACGACTGCCACACGGGTCGGCTTGTCCGTTTCATAAGTGCGGCCATAGCTGACCGTCGTGTGCGCCGGGATATCGCGCACCTGCACGACGCGCGCTTTGACCGTCATTGCCGGACGCAGGTCAAGCATGGGCGGAACCGAAGCGTCCGGTCGGTAGCCATACAGGATAATACCTGCGCGCGTCATGGTGCAGTGCATCTGCTCGTAGTGCTGGATCGCGCCGCTGTTGGCGCAATGCCGCAGCGGCAGGTCAACGCCACGCGCGGCAAGGTCGTTGCACACATCAACAAAACGCTGGTATTGCAACGCAGTATAGTCTTTGCCCTCCGGCACATCAGCGACCGCAAAATGGGTAAAAATCCCCTCGCTACGCAAACCCGGCAGCGCGGCACAGGCCGCGATCTGATCGACCGTCTGCTCCTGCTCCCATGCCGGGAAACCGAGACGGGTCATACCGGTGTCCAGCTTGTAATGGACAGTCAGCGTCTCGCCTGTCCGCATGGCGGCGTCGCTCAGCAAGCGAGCAGTCTCTACATCGTACACCGGCGCGGTGATATGCTCACGCGCGATGGTGTCCATGTCGGCTTCATCCACATAGCCCAAAATTAAAATCGGCTTGGTGATGCCGTGTTCACGCAACTCTACCGCCTCCGGCACGGTAGCGGCCGCAAAATACGGCGCACCCAATGCCTGCAAGCGTTGGGCGACCGGCACAGCGCCGTGGCCATAGGCATCCGCCTTGACCACGCACAGCACCGGCGCTTTGGCCTGTGCGCAGATCACGCGATAATTGTGTTCGATCGCGCCCAAGTCGACCTCGGCCCAGGCGCGGTGTTTACTCGGCTTCATATCATGATTCATCCCCAGATTTATGTTTGCCGGTAATCGGTCACAAGAAGTTGCAGCACACGCGTGCCGTCCGCATAGAATTCCGCGCACACCGGCTGCAAGCTATCCTCCGTGAGCCAAACCTGCTTTTCGACTTTGCCATCCGCATCCTGCTGTTCGTACCGCAGCACCAGCAGCGACGCACCGTCCGCACGTTCCGTCCACAGCTGCACCGGCTCTGCCGTGCGCAGGTCGTTCATCAGGCAGAATAGCGCGTCCGCAGGCGTCAGCCCGGTACGCTGCGGCATCGCGTCATCGAGCGCGAGGCCGTCGTACTGCAAGGTGAACGAGGCGTTATCCGTGCCGGCGATCGTGCCGCCGATACCGGCAAGGCTTTCGGGCGCGGTGATGGTAAATGTGTCGTTATCTTCCCTATTATAAACGTAATCGACTTGATATTCCAGTACCGATTGCCCAAGATCGGACAAAATTTTGAGTTCCGCCTCAAATCCGGCAAGCGTTTCAAAATGTTCGCGCACTGTCTGCCCGTCTGCCGGTGCGCTGCCACAGCCGGACAGCGCCAGCAGCATCATAAAAATGCAAAGAATCCGTTTCAGGTCACCACTCCCTTGTGTTATACCGATGGAGCAGCCGGGGCAGCTCGCAAAGCATATCGCCCGGTGTCATACCATATTCGCTCAGGCGGTTGGCCGCTGCGTCACCCGCCCTGCCGTGCAGCCACGCCGCTGCACAGGCTGCACGCGCTGGGTCAATCCCCTGTCCGCACAGCGATACCAACATGCCCGCCAGCACATCGCCGCTGCCGCCTTTCGCCATGCCGGGATTTCCGGAATGGTTGCGGTACGCTGTGCCATCCGGCGTAAAAATGCGCGTGCGATGCCCTTTATAAAGCAGAATACAGCGGTTTTCACACGCAAAGCCCATCAGGTCTGCATCATCCGGCTGCCGGATACCGCTGAGCCGTCCGAACTCCGCCGCATGCGGGGTCAGCACGACCGGCCGCGTCGCCTGCCGCAATACATCTTTATGCGCGGCAAGCGCATTTATGCCGTCTGCATCCAACACGACCGGACAGCGCGCATTTTCTACCAATGCACAAACGATCTCGCTGACCTCGTCCGACCGCCCCAACCCACAGCCAACGAGCAATGCGTCCGCGCGTTCAGCAAGCGCCAGTAGCGCGGGCAGTGCTTCGCGCGACAGCAGGCCGTCCTCGCCGCACGGCATCGGCCGCACAACCGGCTCGTTCAGCTTGACCGCCAACACCGGCCACGCCTTCTCAGGCGTGGCAAGCGTCACCACACCGCTGCCCATGCGCACCGCACCCTGCGCGGCAAAATATGCCGCGCCCGTGTAACCCGCCGAACCGCAAACGCACAGTACACGGCCGAATGCGTTTTTATCCGCATCCGGCGCGCGGCGCGGCAGGATACTGTCGACAAATTCCTGATTGATCTCTATAAAAGATGGGGCTCCCATGATTGCGGCCATATCCTATCCCTCCATCGTGATATTGTTGCCTGCTATCAGCATAGCACCGCGCAGGATGCCGGTCAAGGCGACGACATTGTTTCCGTGTCCCGCCCGCGCGCCATCGCATAGGCTGAAACGAGGAGGTGATACTTTGCCCATCCGTATTTTCATTGACCCGGGACACAACCCGACCGGCCCGAACACCGGCGCGGAAGGCAACGGCCTGCGCGAGCAGGATGTCAACTTCGAGGTCAGCATGTATCTTGCCGACTTGCTACGCGCCGACCCGCGCTTCGCCGTGCGGCTGAGCCGCAATACCCCGACCGAAATCCTCGGCACGAGCAACGCGACCAGTCTTGCCATGCGCGTCAATATGGCCAACAGCTGGCCTGCGGATTACTTCATCAGCATCCACTGCAATTCCAACGTCAACCCTGCCATCAACGGCACCGAGGTTTACGTCTATCAGCAGAACACCCAGCCCTATTGGCTGGCGCAACATGTGCTGCGAGGCATTGTCAACCGGGTCGGCACGAAGGACAACGGCGTGCGGCTCAACCCCAGCCTTTTTGTACTGCGCCGCACCCGTATGCCCGCCATTCTTGTTGAACTTGCCTATCTGAGCAACGAAGCCGATGCCCAAAAGCTCAAGGATGATCCCTACGGCTTTGCACAGGGCATTTATAACGGGCTGCTGAGCTACTTCGGCTTCGAGCCACTGTAACGCCCGGTAACAGACTCCATTTCCGCATATGACACGCAGGCAGGGCGTTCCGTCGCCCTGCCTGCGTTTTTGCGCTGCCCAGGTCATGCCGAACGGATTTTCCCCGGACAGGCCCGCTCCCGCCCCTATATTTTGCGTATTCATCGCGCAAAACAGCAAAATCCTGTTGCGCAAACGGACAAAACGCGGTACAATGATAGGCAGAAAGGTGGTGCCCCATTCCATGGCATTCACAGGCTTTCATGCTGCGGGCATCGACCTGTTGCAGCTAAACCGCCTGCAAAACAGCAAGGAATTTTACGACGAACACAAAGACGAGATCAAGCGGCTGGTCGTCCAGCCGTTCCATGAGCTGATCGCGCAGATGACACCCGTTATGCTCGAGATCGACCCGCAATTCGTGGTCGTCCCATCGCGCATGGTGTCGCGTGTGCGGCGCGATACGCGCTATACCAAAGACAAAACGCTCTACCGCGCGAATATGTGGATGTTTTTCCGCCGGCCGCGGCAGGAGCGCGAATCCGTACCCTGTTATTATTTCGAGATCCACCCGGAGTTCTGGGGTTTTGGCTGCTGGGGCGCATGGGGCCGCGGCGAAATGGAAGCGTTGCGCGAAATGGTTCTGCATGAAGACCAGTTATTCCTCGCGGCGCGCGAGGCGGTAGCCGCCTGCCCGCAGATGCATTTGGACGGCGAATTATACAAGCGCCCCAAATTCCCGGATGCCAACCCGGCCTATCAGGACTGGCTCAACCGCAAGGAAATCGGCGTCGACTTCCGCGAAAGCGGGGATTTCTCCCCTGTGCTTGACGGCTCATTCGCCGGGCCAATGCTGGAAACCATGCAGCGGCTCGCGCCGTTTTACCGGTTCCTGTTGGCCGCGAAAGAGCGCGCAGACGCCGCGCGGCGGGAGGCGGTTCAATGAGATACATCGCACTGGATTTTGAAACCGGCAACGCCTCGCGCCTGAGCGCGTGCGCGTTGGGTGTCAGTATTTTCGAGGATCAGACACCAGCCGGTGAACTGGTAACGCTCATCAAACCGCCCGCACAGGTGGGTAAGTTCCACTGGGGCAACGTGCGCGTTAACCATATCAAGGAGTCCATGGTCGTGGACGCACCCACGTTCGACATTGTCTGGCGTGAGCTGGCCGATCGGGTTGATGGCAGCGTACTGGTTTGCCACAACGCCATGTTTGACACCGCCGTGCTGTGCGCGTGCCTTGCGCACTACCATCTGCCTGTGCCGGATTGCCGGTATGTATGCACCGTCAAAGTAGCGCAGCGGGTATGGCCGCAGCTTATAAACCATAAACTGGATACGGTTGCCGACGCGCTCGGCATCGCGCTTAACCACCACGAGGCGGGCTCAGATGCCCGCGCCGCCGGCCTGATCTTGCAGGCCGCGCTGCGCGAAACCGGCTGCGCAGATGTGGATGCGCTCGCGCACCGCATCGGCATGCGGCTGGGCCGCATATCCTGCATGGGTACCGTACCGTGCAGCATCGCCAAGGAAACCCGGGGCGGAACAGCCGCCCGTTGACCTGACCGCAAGCAAATAAAGGAGAGTGCAAAGTTATGAAAAACTATCTGGAAAACATCGACCGCGAGGCCCTGCGCGCACGCGCGGAACAAATGCTGCGTTATGCAGATGATGCGCGCTGTCAGGCCGGCCGCTGGACCGAGTACGCGGTTTCTCGCGCACAGGGCTTCTCTGTGCTGGATTTCGCCGTATTTAAGGTCTGCCTGCTTTCGCTCGGCATGTGGCTGGGCGCTTGCTTTGCCCGCGCATTCAAGAAGTTCCGCGGCGTGCTGTTCGTGGCATTTGCAGCCAGCTGGATGTACCTGTTCTGGCGCGTCTTTTTTGACAGCGACGACGAATAAGCACTGAAATACCGGACGCCGGGCGATTCCCCGGCGGGAGAGGAGTATGTCCGTGGAGGACCCTACCCAGCAAAATAAATCTGCCTTTCAAAGGCATCCGCATTATTTCCAGTGGGGCCTGACCGCTTTCTGCGTCATTGTATCCAGCGTTGTGGTCGTGTTCCTGCTGCAATGGCTGCCCGGAATTTGGACGATGTTTCGTAACCTGCTGGGCATCCTCAGCCCTTTTATCTATGGGTTTGTGATGGCCTACCTGCTGATGCCCATCTTCAATGGATTGTATAAACGTATCCAGCCCCGCCTGTCGCAACGGTTGAAAAACGGCACGCGGATTGCCAAAGGGCTTTGCAGCATCCTTACCCTGTCGATCGGTATTGCCATCGTCGGTATCCTGCTGTGGATGGTACTGCCGCAGCTGGTCGTCAGCGTCTTTTCCCTGCTTGAATCCATGGACGATTACCTCAACGAGATCTCCAGCTGGGTGGCGGCGCTTTTGCAGGACAATCCGGTGATCGAACGAAACTTCCTGCAAATCTACGGCGAGTTTTCCCAGCAGATCGTCGACTGGGTGCAGAATATTGCTCTGCCGCAGTTGGTCGAACTGATGACAGGTGTCGTGACCACGGTTTCCGTGCTGTTCGATATCCTGATCGGCATCATCATCGCGCTCTATATCCTTAACAGCAAGGACACATTCTGTGCGCAGGCAAAAAAAATGACATACAGTCTGTTTTCCATCGACCGCGCCAACCGCATTATGGGGCGTGTCGCTTATGTCCACCGCGTGTTTGGCGGCTTCATCACGGGCAAACTGATCGACTCTCTCATTATTGGCCTGCTTTGTTTTATCGGCTTGCGCCTGTTCATCGGCTTCGGCCTGATGACGATGGATCAATCGTTTGCGTTGCTGATTTCCGTCATCATCGGCGTGACCAATATCATCCCGTTTTTCGGGCCATTTATCGGCGCAATCCCCAGCACCATCCTGATCATGGTCATCAGCCCGGTGCAGGCGGTATATTTTGTGCTGTTTATCCTTGCCCTGCAACAGTTTGACGGCAACATCCTCGGCCCCAAGATTCTGGGCAACTCGACCGGCCTGTCGAGCTTCTGGGTTATGTTTGCCATCCTACTGTTCGGCGGCGTGTTCGGCTTTGTCGGCATGGCTGTCGGTGTGCCGTTGTTTGCAGTGCTATACAATGCAGTCACCGAAATCATTTGCAGCCTGCTGCAAAAGCGCGGCCTACCGGTTGATACCAACGATTATCGTGGCCCTAAACGGCTCGATCCGGCTACCGGCGAATTTGTCGAAGTAAAGGAAGACCGTCCTCCCGTCTCGGCAAAGGAGCGGCGCCGTGCAGCGGAAAAGGCGCGCGAAGCGCAGAAACAACAAAAAGAACAAAGCAAGAAGGGCTGACCTGCGGGTCAGCCCTTCTTTTATGTGGTGGCATTCGACAGCATTGCGTCCAGTGTGTCGATCAGCGCTTGCGCATCATGCAAGCGATAATTCCACGGCGTGCTTTCATAGACAAAGCTGTTCTTGCCCAGAACAAAATGCAGCGGTTTTCCATCGTAATACCCATCGATCTCATACTGAACGGTATCGAGCGAATAGCTTGATTGATAAAACGGCAGGCGCGACGCCTTGCAGGATGTGAGCAACTCTGGCAGCTGCATCGAATTGATTTGCGAGGTGATATCTTCAAATTCCGCATCACCGACCATGCGCTGCACGCGCCAAACCTCTAGCTGTTCAGCTTGCGGCGCAACATCCCACGGGATAAATGCATAAACCAGCGCACCGCACAGCACGGCGATACACAACACAATCACAAAGGGCTTCCGTTTCATACCAGCACGCTCCTTCCCTATCGACAAACGCCTTCACCAACAGACAAGGGCCGAAACTATTCGTTTCGGCCCTTGTAAATTCCGTATTTGGAGAAATATGCCGGGGAGAAATTACTTCAGGCCCGCGGTGATAATCGCCATCTGATAAACCTCGTCCGCATTGCAGCCACGGGACAGGTCGTTAATCGGCGCATTCAGACCCTGCAGGATCGGGCCGTAGGCTTCAAAGCCACCCAGACGCTGGGCGATCTTATAGCCAATGTTACCTGCGTTGATGTCCGGGAAGATGAAGGTGTTGGCCTGACCAGCAACCGGCGAACCCTTGCACTTCGTCGCTGCAACAACCGGCGAGAACGCCGCGTCAAACTGCAACTCGCCGTCAACAGCCAGATCAGGTGCAGCGGCCTTGGTCTTTTCGGTCGCGTTCTTCATCATATCAACCGTCTCGCCCTTACCCGAGCCCTTGGTCGAGTAAGACAGCATAGCAACCTTGGGGTCGATGCCAAAAGCCTTGGCAGTCTTGGCAGTCTCGATTGCGATCTCTACCAGATCGTCCTCGCCCGGATTGATGTTGATCGCGCAGTCGCCCATTGCATACATCTCGTCGCCACCGTCCTTGCCGTCGCGGCGCAGGATGAAGCAGGAACTTACGATCTTGTTGCCCGGCTTGGTTTTGATGATCTGCAGCGCAGGACGCACGGTATCCGCCGTGGAGTATGTAGCGCCGCCGAGCAGAGCGTCCGCCTTGCCCATCTTGACCAGCATCGTGCCGAAGTAATTGCCCTTGGACAGCGCCGCGCGGCACTGTTCTTCGGTCATCTTGCCCTTACGCAGTTCAACCATCTTAGCGACCATTTCGTCCATCTCCGGGTACGTTGCGGGATCAATAATCTCCATGCCCTCGATGTCGAAGCCGCCGGCCTGCGCCGCCGCCTTAACCTCATCGACATTGCCAACCAGAATGGAATCCATCAGGCCATCCTTCTTCAGGCGTGCAGCAGCCTCCAAGATGCGCGGGTCCGGACCTTCGGTGAACACGATCTTGCGCTTATCAGCCTTCAGCGTGGCAATCAGATTTTCAAACATATTGCACTCTCCTCTATTTTTCTCTGTTTGACCGTCCCCAGAGTGGCCGCGGGCAAACTTTTGTACCTTCATTATACACCCTGTCCCGGTTACTTCACAAGCATTATTTTGGGCAAATCTTGAGTAATTCCTGCATTGCCCGTTCTACAGACTGGAACACAGACAAAATGGGCAGAATAGGAAAAAACAGGAGGGATGACCCATGCAGATTATCCGCTATTTGAACGGCAAGCGCCTGCACGGCATGATGCCGCCGCTACTGCTCGACCGGGATGGTGTGGGTACACTGTTGAGCGCCGCACGCCGCAGGCAGCCTCTGCCATTGCCCGACACCGCGCCCTCTGCTATACTGGACGCGGAGGGAGGCGGTCCGGGAAAGGACAACACATGAAACACACCGCATTATATCTGCGCGTTTCAACCGAAGCGCAGGCCGATGAAGGCTATTCACTGGCCGCACAAGCAGAAAAGCTCGAGGCTTACTGCCGAATGAAAGGGCTGGCCGATTTCCGCCGCTATGTCGACGGCGGCTTTTCCGGCTCCAACTTGTCACGCCCAGCCATCACCGAGCTGGTCGAAGCCATCCGCGGCGGCACAGTCGAACGCGTGGTGGTCTACAAGCTTGACCGACTCAGCCGCAGTCAAAAAGACACGCTCTATCTCATCGAAGATGTATTTTTGCCGCACGGCGTCGATTTTGTCTCCATCAACGAAAACATCGACACCGGCAGCCCGTACGGCCGCGCGATGATCGGCATCTTATCTGCATTCGCACAGCTGGAACGCGAAAATATCTTTTTGCGCACACGCATGGGCATGGTCGAGCGTGTCAAACAGGGTCTCTGGCCGGGCGGCGGCAAAACACCGTTCGGCTATGATTATGACCAAGCCAAGGGCATCCTTGTGCCAAATGCCGACGCGCCGACCGTGCGCGCGATGTACGCGCGCTACCT
>DSLFI04101__coassemble_517_pt1 | contig 16684 bp, 20 predicted proteins | sample DSLFI04101__metabat2_low_PE_004 | metagenome-assembled genome bin DSLFI04101 | reverse complement strand
CGGCCCTCGGCCATGTGAAACAGATTTTGCTATCCTCTTTTGCCAACAATGCCGCCAAGCATACCCACGGCGACATCCTTGCAATCCACCCCAATCGGAGCGATAATAATAGTGGGGGTAGCCCCTATGTACCTTGAAAAGTTCATATCTCCCGCGTATTGATTCGCTCTTTTGGTTTGCCCTTATGACAAATGAAAGGACGGATCAATATGGAAAATAACATTCTTATCGGAACTCGCGTTGACTGTTTGTATAGAGTGTCCACCGACAAGCAAGTGGACTATGACGATAAAAGCCAAGCCGACATCCCCATGCAGCGCAGAGAGTGCCACCGCTTCTGTGAAAAGATGGGCTGGACGATTGTTCACGAAGAACAGGAGGACGGCGTATCCGGCCACAAGGTACGGGCCGAAAACCGCGACAAACTCCAAATCATCAAAGAACGGGCCAAGCAGGGCAAGTTCGATATTCTGCTGGTGTTCATGTTTGACCGCATCGGGCGTATCGCTGACGAAACGCCCTTTGTGGTGGAATGGTTTGTCAAGAACGGCATCCGGGTATGGAGTACCCAAGAGGGTGAGCAGCGTTTTGATACCCACACCGACAAACTCACCAACTATATCCGCTTCTGGCAAGCTGACGGTGAAAGCGAAAAGACTTCTATCCGCACAAAAACCGCCCTCGGCCAGCTTGTCGAGGACGGCGGTTTCAAAGGCGGGCTTGCTCCCTACGGCTACGATCTCGTAAAAAGTGGCCGCTTCAACAAGCGAAAGCATGAGGTTTATGAGCTGGTTGTCAACGAGGCCGAGGCCGCTGTGGTGCGGATTATCTTTGACAAGTATGTGCATGAGGGCTACGGAGCCCAGCGGATCGCCACCTATCTGAATAAGCTCGGGTATCGGGCAAGGTCGGGTAAGATGTGGCACCACGCCAGCATCCGGGGTATCATCTGCAACCTCACCTATACCGGCGTACTCCGCAGCGGCGATAGCCGATCCCAAGTGCTGCTGCACTTGCAGATTATCCCGCCGGAACTCTTTGAGGCCGCACAGCATATCCGCACTTCCCGTGCCAATTCTGCCGAACAGGAGCGCCGTGTTCCTCTCAACACCCGAGGCCAGTCCCTGCTGGCCGGGAATGTGTTTTGTGGTCATTGTGGCTCCCGGCTCTCACTCACCACAAACGGCAAGGCTTATCCCTGCAAGGACGATCCAAACCGCATTGTAAAGCGTGTACGGTATATCTGCTACGGCAAAACCCGCAAGCAAACGGAATGTGACGGTCAGACCGGGTACACGGCACATACCCTTGACGGCATCATTGATAAGGTGGTGCGACAGATCTTTGAGCGTATGAAAGCTGTCCCCAAAAGTGAGATCGTCAATATCCGATACAAAGAAAAGATGGAGGAACGGAAAGCGCTGCTCCGCAGCATCCGGGCCGAACATACAAAAGTATCTGCCGAGCTGAATATGCTGAAGGCCGAGGTCATTAAATCCCTGCGCGGCGAAAGTGCTTTTTCGCAGGACTTGCTCGGCTCTCTGATTTCTGACTGTGAGACAAAATGTCTCGAAGTTCAGCAGCAGCTTGAGGCGGCGCAACTGGCCTATGACGAAGGACAGGCTGTGCTGGAACACTTGAACGCCCAATACGATGACATTATCTCTTGGGCTGATATGTACGACACCGCCAGCATGGAGGCAAAGAAAATGATCGTCAACTGCCTTATCAAGCGGGTGGAGGTCTACCGGGACTACAAGTTGCATATCGACTTTAACATTGACTTTGAGCAGTTCAGCATGGGCATGGACATCGTTGCCATCGCTGCATAAAGCAAAAACCCCACTTCCGAAGAAGTGAGGTTTTCGTTCACAATCTCTTGGTGATGGTGGAGATAAGCGGGATCGAACCGCTGACCTCTTGAATGCCATTCAAGCGCTCTCCCAGCTGAGCTATACCCCCAGATAAGAGAGATTGTGATGTTTAATTTTTATGTTCCCTGTACGGGGGTTGTTTACCGCTTCAACCGGGCTCCCAGCTGAGCTATACCCCCATATGAAACTATATGCTGTCAAAAGCTCTGATAACAGAGTCTGACAACAAAATATATTATACTCAGATGCGGCAGATCTGTCAAGCAGAAAATCCAATATCCCGCGATATTCTGCGGAGATTTTCGGGATAAACAGCAAAACACCCGTGCGTGGAGAGAAGCACGGGTGTTTTGCGTTTGTGGGAAAGGAGATTATCAAAATGAAACGCATTCCGGTAAAACCGGAACGGTCTGTGCAAAAATCAGCGCTGGATACGACCCGATCCGTCGCCGCCGGCCAGCTTTTCGACCTCTGCAACGGTGACCATGTTGTAGTCGCCCTCGATGGAGTGCTTGAGCGCGGAAGCTGCAACCGCGAACTCGACAGCTTCCTGCGTGCTCTTGCCGGTCAGCAGCGAATAAATCAGGCCGCCGCCGAAGGAGTCGCCGCCGCCAACGCGGTCGATGATGTGCAGCTCATACTTCTTGGAGAAGCAGTATTCGTTGGACGCTACATCATACAGCATCGCGCTCCAGCCGTTGTCAAATGCGGAGTGGGACTCGCGCAGGGTGATGGCAACCTTTTCAAAGCCGAACTTGTCAGCCAGCTGCTTGGCAACCGACTTGTAGCCCTCGCGGTTGATTTCGCCTGCGTAGATATCGGTGGCCTCGGCCTCGATGCCGAATACGTCCTTTGCGTCCTCCTCGTTGGAGATGCAAACGTCAACATACTGGCACAGGTCGGTCATGGCCTCGCGCGCCTGCTCGCGGGTCCACAGCTTGCCGCGGTAGTTCAGGTCGCAGGAGATCTTAACGCCATGAGCCTTGGCAACCTGGCAGGCCTCGCGGCAGATCTCAACCACATTCGGGCCGAGCGCCGGGGTGATGCCGGTGAAGTGGAACCAATCCACGCCCTCAAAGATCTTGTTCCAGTCAAAGTCAGCGGTAGTCGCTTCCTGAATTGCGGAGTGCGCACGGTCATAGATGCAGACCGAACCGCGCTGGGAAGCGCCCTTTTCGTTGTAGTAAATGCCGACACGGTCACCGCCGCGGGTGATCATGCTGGTATCTACGCCATAGCGGCGCAGGGAGTTGACAGCCGCCTGGCCGATTGCGTGCGCCGGCAGCTTAGTGACGTAAGCCGCGTCCAGACCGTAGTTTGCCAGCGAAACAGCAACGTTGGCCTCGCCGCCGCCAAAGGTGAACTCGAGGTGGTCAGCCTGTACGAAACGCTCATAGTTGTACGGCTGGAGACGAACCATCAGTTCGCCGAAAGTAACGATTTTCATGTTTTTCCCTCCGATAAAGTCGTATCTTTACTGCTTGCCGACCAGATGGATCGCAAAGCCGCAGATCTCATTGGTCAGATAAATGGCGTTCAGGGTGCCGTCCGCCTTGAATTTGGCGGTGGCATCGTTGAAGGTAAAGCCGCGTGCTTCCAGTTCAGCCTTGGCAGCTGCCACATCCGGGGTGCCGATGGCGATGTGGCCGTTTTTGCCCATATAGGGCTCCTTCATCAGCTCGATATCGCCCGCGAAGAATGAGCTGTTGCCCTCTTTGACGGCAAAGCCGAACAGGGTCTGGAACATTTCAGCGGCCTTCTGCGCTTCTTCCTTGTTCGCGGCATTGATGCCGATGTGCGCCAGCGAATACTTAGCCATTGCGCGCCTCTTTCACGATCTCGACCGACTTCTTGCACAGGTCGGTGATCTCATCCCACTTGCCGTTGTCGATCAGGTCCGCAGTGACCATATAGGAGCCGCCGCAAGCCGCGATGACCGGATTCTTGACATAGTCTGCGAGGTTCTTCAGCGAGATGCCGCCGGTCGGCATAACCTTGAACATCGGGAACGGAGCGCTCATCGCCTTGATCTTGGCGATGCCGCCAGACTGCTCAGCAGGGAAGAACTTGAGCACTTCCAGACCGAACTTGTAAGCGGTGTGGTAGTCGGTCGGGGTGGTGCAGCCGGGGAAGATCTGAACGCCGAGCTTCTGGCAGTAAGCAACCAGTTCGGGGTCCATGCCGGGGGTGACGATGAACTGCGCGCCAGCCGCGACGGCTTCATCAATCTGGGCGGTGGTCAGCACGGTGCCTGCACCAACCAGCATTTCCGGGAAGTTGTCGCGCATCAGCTTGATCGCGGTGGCAGCGCCTGCCGCGCGGAACGTAACCTCTGCTACCGGCACACCGCCTGCGATCAGCGCCTTGGCCAGCGGGATTGCGTCGCGCTCCGGGTGGTTGAGCTTGATAACCGGGACAACGCCGATGGACTGAACCTTTTTCTCCATTTCATTCATTTCGATCTTCCTCCACGTTTCGTATTATGAAATACCGTTTCACAAATGATTTTGATGCTTTTATTATAAAACTTTACCGTCAGATTGCAAGAGTTTTTCCGAGACAATCTGTGCAAAGTTTCCCTTGTTTTTTTGGTGAAAATCCATTAAACTGGAACAAAGTTTTATAATGCGGAACGAAAGGGGCTTCGTTATGGCGGAATCCTCGTCTGTACAGTCGCTCGACCGTGCGTTCGATTTGCTGGAGCTGCTGTGCAAAAGCAGGAATGGGATGAGCATTGGCGCGTTGTCGGCCGAAACCGGCCTGCATAAGAGCACGGTGCACCGTTTGCTGTCGAGCATGTGCATGCGCGGTTATGTCCAGCGCGATGCAGCAACCAGCATTTACCGTGCCGGTATGCGTTTGTGCGAACTGAGCAGTTTTGTAATGGAAAACATGGATGTGGTGGAGCGTGCGCGTTGGCCGATGGATCATCTCAGCCGGGAAACCGAGGAGACGGTGCATTTGGTGATGCGAGAAGAGAACGACATCGTTTATATTCATAAAGTGGAAAGTGACCATGGCGCAATTCGGATGTTTTCGCGCATCGGCATGCGCCGCCCTCTCTATTGCACAGGGGTGGGCAAGGCCATTCTGGCCACATGGCCGGATAAAGAAGTGCATGCACTCTGGCAGGAGAGCGACATCCGGCCGTGGACAGCCCATACGATTGTGTCCGAGGATGCGTTTTTTCATGAGCTGGAGCGGGTGCGTCGGCTGGGATATGCCTTGGATGATGAAGAAAACGAGCTGGGAGTGCGCTGCATTGCCGCGGCCATTCCTGATTATCGCGGACGTGCGTCCTATGCGGTTTCGATTTCCGCGCCGATCAGCCGGATGTCGGATGAGCGCATCGGGCTGCTGCGCGGTCCGCTGCTGGGAGCATGTGATGAGATCGCGGCCGCACTGGGCGGCAGCATGAGCCGCGGATAAGCGGTTGCGGCGATGCAGTCCCGCAGAAGGGACAAGGGAATAGGAGTGAATGAATGGCAGTTACATTGGCGGAGATCGCGGCGCTGGCAGGCGTTTCGCGCGGCACGGTGGACCGTGCGCTCAATAACCGCGGACGGGTAGATGCCAAGGTGGCCGCGCGGGTGCGGCATATCGCGGTGGAAATGGGCTACCGCCCCAACCGCGCGGGCAGGATGTTGGCGCTGGCGAAGCATCCGATCAAAATTGGTGTGATCGTGCAGTCGGTGGAAACCATGTTTATGCACATGGTGTATGAGGAAACCCGCCGCGCTTGTGTGCGTTTGAAAAATGAGGGTGCAGAGGTGCTGCTGCGTCCGCTGGAGGGAGTGGATGCGTCGCGCCAGCTTGCCGCGATCGACGAATTGGTGGCAGCTGGGATAAACGGCCTTGCGATCACCCCCGTGGAGGATGACGCGGTGCGTGCGCGCCTGCGTGCCTTGTCGGAAGAGGTGCCGGTGGTCACGTTTAATACGGATCTCTCGGAATCCGGTCGTTTGTGCTATGTCGGGCCGGATAATTACGCTTGCGGCCGCGCTTGCGCAGGGCTGATGAACCTGCTGCTGGCAGGCGGCGGCGAAGTGCTGGTGGTGGCGGGACAGGAAAACAACCTGTCGCACCGGCAGCGCGTAGAGGGTTTCTGCGATGAAGCAGCGTCGCATTTTCCCGGTTTGAAGCTGCTGCCGCCGGAAACCTGCGGAGACGATCAGCAGCTTGCTTATGATATTGTATGCAGAACCGTGCGTGAGCATCCGGATTTGCGCGGCATCTATGTTTCGGTTAACGGACAGATTGGCGCGTGTGATGCGCTGCGCGAGCTGGGTTTGCAGGGAAAGGTACATCTGATCTGCCACGACCTGTCCGAAGCGAACGCGGACAATATCCGCGCCGGGCTGATCGACTTTTTGATCGATCAGGACGCGCATTTGCAGGGCGTTCGACCGATGGAGCTGCTGCTCGACTATTTGCTGGTAGGGGAGAAACCGGAAAGCGAACGCATTTTAGCGCGCATTGATATCCGCAATCGGTATAATGTATAAGCGCGGTGACAGAGGAGGAATTGGCGTATGATGGAACAGGTTCGGCTGCCGCATGGTGTTTTGACCCATTTCGGCGCGGCATCGGGTGCGAAAAAGCCCGCGCTGGTGATTTGTCCGGGCGGCGGCTATGAATTTTGCTCGATCCGGGAAGGTGCGCCCGTGGCGCGGGCGTTTGCGCGGGACGGCATCGAGTCGTTTGTGCTGGAATATGACTGTTCGACACCGCCGCTCGGCAGGCAGCCGGTGCGCACGCTGTCTGCGGCGGTCGCGTGGGTGCGGGAGAACGCTGCGCGCTTCGGCGTGGATGCTGACCGCATCGCGGTCTGCGGTTTTTCTGCGGGCGCACATCTTGCGGGTACGCTGGCTGTGGTCTGGAACAAGCCGGAATGGTTCGAGGAAGGAACGGAACTGGCGAAGCATCGGCCGTTTGCGGCGGTTTTGGGATATCCTGTCGTTTCGGCGGGCGAATATGCGCACCGCGGCAGTTTTGTGCGTCTGGCGGGCGAGGATGCGGCACAGCAGCAGGAATTTTCGCTCGAAAAGCTGGTGGATGCAGACACACCGCCGGTGTTTTTGTGGCACACGCTGACCGATGCGACCGTTCCGGTCGAAAACACGCTGCTGTTGGAAGCCGCGCTGCGCAAAGCGGGCGTGCCGCATGAGGTGCATTTGTTCCCGCACGGTGTGCACGGAATGGCGCTGGCGGATTTTGAAACCTATGACCCGGCGGGCGGACGTCGTCCTGACCGGCATCTGGCTCGCTGGCAGGCGCTGTGCGCGGAGTGGCTGAAGGAGCTGTGACCATGGAAATAAGACACACGCGGCCTACGGACTTACCGGAGCTGCTTGAGATTTTTGCGAATGCGCGCCGCTTTATGGCGGAAAACGGCAACCCGAACCAGTGGGGCGACCATACGCCGACTTTGGAGATGCTGGAAGCGGATATCGCGGCGGGATGCAGCTATGTCTGCGTGCAGGACGGACGGATCGCGGCGACATTTTTCCTCTCCACAGCGGGCGAGCCAACCTATCGCGTGATCCGCGAGGGGGCTTGGCTGGACGATGCACCCTATGGCGTGGTGCACCGCATCGCCGCAGCGCAGCAGGGGCACGGCGCGGCGGCGTATTGCCTCGAGTGGTGTCTGGCACAATGTGGCAACATCCGCATCGACACGCATCAAGACAATCGGCCCATGCAGCGGCTGCTCGCGCGTCTGGGCTATACCTATTGCGGGCTGATTGATCTGGAGGAGGGGCGCGGCGAGCGGCTGGCCTTTCAGAAGCGGCGGGAGAAAGCATAAAATAAACCACCTTGAAAGAGGTGGTTTTCTTTTTGATAAAAATAAAATAAAAGATTGACTTTAATAAAATTAAAGTATATACTGAAAATAGAAAAAGGAGGTGGGTGCATGGCGATTGAGGTGGTGCCGGGCTGGATGGCACAGCTGGAGGAAGAGGACGTGGCGTTTATCAAGCGGTTTGTGCTTGCGTCCGGTTCGCTCAAGCAGATCGCAGGCGAATACGGCGTGACCTATCCAACCGTGCGCCTGCGGCTCGACCGTCTGATCCAGAAGATAGAACTGGGCGAACGGGAGGACGAGGACCCGTATGTTGCGCTCATCAAGCGGATGGCGGTGAATGATAAGCTGGACTTTGACACGGCAAAAATTTTGATTCACGAATACAAAAAACGCCGTGCAGACAGCACGGCGAACGGATAGGGAGGGGCGAGGATATGGCAAAACTCAATACGATGGCAATCATAGTGACGGCGATCAACTTGTGTCTGTGGCTTGCGATTCTGGTGGGGGTCGTCGCATTGCAGGTGTTCCTGTCACGCCGCAAGGCATGGTGGCCGGGGCTGGTGATGCCTGTGTGCACGCTGCCGGGCGTACTGCTGGTTCTGCCGAATGTATTGTTCAATGCGTTGTCGGAGGCAGAAAACGCGGGACAGGCGCTGCTGGGTTCTGCGCTTTGCCTGTTGCCGACGCTAGTGCTGCTGGCGGTCTATTTTTTCTGCCGCCGCAGAGAAAAAAACAAACAGCAGATTGATAAAATGAATATTCAAGATCTGTAAGCTGAAAAGGAGAGTAGAACATGCTTTTTCCGTTTCGTATTCTGATACTGTTGCTGCTGGTGGCAGCGGTCATTGCGCTGCAAGTGTTCTTGTCGCGCCGTAAGGCGTGGTGGCCGGGGCTGGTGCTTCCGGCGCTGGAAGTGATTTATTCCATCTTTGCAATCGTCTCTGCCATTGCCGGGTATTATGAGGTGTACGGTCAGGGCGTTCCAGTAACGGCGTCGCTCATCTGTGATACCTTCCTCGCGTTTTTGCAGTGCAACATTTTTACATTGGTGCTGCTGGCGGTTTATTTTTTCTGCCGCCGCGGGCAAAAACACAAAAAGCAGCTGGATAAAATGAACATACAGGATTTGTAAACGAAAAAAACCGCCGTTTCGGACAGACGCATCCAAAACGGCGGTGATTTTTTATGATTCGGGCAACGCTTTGCGGCGTGCGGGGGACAGATAACTGCCGACAGCGGCAGCCATTTCTTTGGAAGCAACCACTTTATCGGCCAGTGTGACGATCCATGCGATGCGCGTGCGCGGCATGGCTGCAAGAGGGAACATATGCCGTGCAATGGCTTCGCACTCCTCACTCGAAAGGCCGAACATACATCTGGCGCGCTCTGCCGCGATATGTCCATGCACAAAGGCATGCATGCGCATGATGCGCTGGATGCCGGAAAACCGATGCAGATAGCGGCGGAACAAATCGCCGCGCCAGTCATAGCCGAAAAAGTCATGCAGCAACGCTGCACGGACAACAGAAGCGGTTTCGTCCCCGGACAGACGCATCCGGCGGGCGATCATATAAGCCGCTTTCGCTACGGCAACCGAGTGGTCGTATACCGAATTTTCGGGACCGTGATGCTCAAACAGACGCAGCTGCTGAAAACGCGGGTGCTCCAGAATGTGTCCCACAAGCTGCTGGATCTCGCTGTCCAATGGACTCACCCCTTTCGTTAGATTCTGTCTTTATTATAGAACGCAGTCTGCACAAAAACAATGGAAAAATTGTTACAATATTGTGACATTTTACTCGAGCGGTTCGAGCAGCCGCCGGGCGACATGCCGGTGCAGCAGCAGTGCGGCAGCAAGGCCGACGGCTTCTGCCAGCGGGAAAGCAAACCAGACAGCGGTAAGGCTGATATGGGAAAGCGCCACCGCCGCGGGCAAAATGACGATCAGCTGGCGCAGCAGCGCGACCCAAAGCGACTCGCTGCCCCGTCCCAGACCCTGCATGCAGCCCGACAGGATGACCGAAGCGCCGGCAAAGCAGAACGACACGGAAATGATGCGGATGGCGGGCACACCGAGGGCGAGCATGGCGTTCGATGCATCAAACAGGCGCAGCAGCGGCACGGGGATCAGTTCAAACAAGATTGTCCCCGCCGCCATAATGCCAACAGCGAGATACAGTGCATAACGCGTGATGCGTTCGATGCGGCGGCGGTTTTTGGCGCCGTAATTGTAGCCGATCATCGGAATGAGCGCATTGTTCAGACCGTAGACCGGCATAAACAGAAAGTTTTGCAGCTTGTAGTAAACGCCGTAAAAGCTGACGGCGGTTTGGGAAAACGGCATCAGAATGCGGTTGAGACCGACCGTCAGCACGCTGAGCAGCGACTGCTGCACCGCCGCAGGCAGACCGATACGCACGATTTCGCCCAGAATACGGCCGTCCGGTCGGAAGCTGCGCAGATGCAGGCGTACATCGTGGTTGAAGCGCACATTGATGAAAAAGCCGATGCTCATGGCGATGATCTGGGACAGGACGGTGGCAAGCGCCGCGCCTGTTGTGCCAAGGGCGGGGCAGTCGAACAGGCCGAAAATCATGATAGGGTCAAGAATGCAGTTGAGCACGGCGCCGATCAGCTGTGTGACCATATGATAGACCGTGTTGCCGGTCGCCTGCATCAGGCGCTCGGCCACGAACAGCAGGAACACGCCGCAAGAGGCGACCGTGACCACCGTTACATAGCTGGTGCCCATCTCGATGACGGCAGGCACGTCGGTGAACAGCGCAATAAAACCACGACCGAACAGCAAGCCGAGCACAGCGAACACCAGCCAGAAGCACACGGACAGGAATACGCCGTTGGCAGCGACCGCGTTGGCTTCCTCCTGCTTTTTCTGCCCGAGCCGACGCGAGAGCAGCGCGTTGACGCCCACGCCCGTGCCGGTTGCGACTGCGATCATCAAAAGCTGTACCGGAAAAGCGAGTGAGACGGCGGTCAGCGCATCCTCGCTGATGCGCGCGACGAACGCACTGTCCACAATATTATAAAGTGCCTGCACCAGCATGGACAGCATGATCGGAAAGGACATCGTGATAATCAGCCGTCCCTCGGGCATGGTGCCCATCTTGTTTTCTGCCGTCATCAAACCATCTCCATTCTATGTCCTATCATACCAGAAAATGCACAAACAAAAAAGACCCGCCGGAGCAGGTCTTTGGTTTGGTGTTTTACAGCGCAACCGGAGTGTCAAGGATCATCTGCCGATACGGCAGATCCTCAAAGCCCAGAATGTGGTAGAGCGCTGCGGCGCGCGGGTTTTCTTCGGTCACTTCCAGACGGTACCTCGCGGCGGTGTTGTATTTCTCATGCACCGCGGTAATCATTTTGCTGCCCACGCCCTTGCCGCGCATGGTTTCCTCCACCATCAGTTCTTCCAGCCAGACACACAGGCCGCCCGCTTCGTTCGACCACGTCAGCGCCAGCAGACAGTACGCCACCGGCTGGCCGTCCTCCTCTGCGATCAGGCAGTCGGCATATGGGCTGCCATGCATCAGCAGTTCAAAGGTGCGTTCTGCATTCTGCGCGGGGATTTCATGGCAGACGGCAGGCGAATGGTAAAACGCATGCACGCTGCGGATGAAGTACTCACGGTCGCGGGACTCAATCGACCGGATCAGCATAGTAAAACCTCCTGTTTTTGGGGCTCATTCGCTCCTGTTTTCATGCAGATACGTCGCTTCCAGATCGGACAGATGCAGCTTGACGGCAAGCGGGTATTTTTCAAATGCATGCGCCAGCGAAAAGCTGCCGCCGCGTACGGAATCGTCAAAGCCGCCCATGTGCCAACGCACCGCCATGGCTTCCTCGGTTTTCAGGCGCAGGAAACGCTCGATCAGATAGACGGATTTTTCGCCGTGACCATAGGGGAATTGGTCGTCAATGGCATAGACAGGCACTTTTTCCCATTCGCCGCGGTCGTTTTTGCGGTTGCGCAGCTCGGTTTTGTAAAAACCGGCTTTGCACAGGTCGTGCAGGAGCGAAACAAGCGTAAAGCTTTCCAGATTATCGGTTTCCGGGTTATAATGCTTGGAAATCAGCACGTTATACACATTAAGCGAGTGGTCGAGCAGACCGCCTTCGTAGGCTGCGTGGAAGCGTGTGGACGCGGGCGCGGTGAAGAAGTCGGTCGTTTCCATCCATGCAAGCAGCTTATCTGCGCCCGGACGATGGATGTTTTTTTGATAGGTTTCGATAAACAGTTCTTTACTGGTCATGGTGTTCCTCCATTCGGGCACGGGCATGTGCCAAAAGCGCCTGTTGGGTGTTGTCCAGCGTGCCGTCGACGACGGCATCCAGCAGATCGTGCAGCATTGCCCCGATTGCAGGGCCGTGCAGGCCGAGCGCGGTCATATCGTTCCCATTCACCGCAAGCTGCCGCAGCGACAGGCAGGCATCCTGCGCAAGCACCGCATTCAGCCGCCGCTCGGTTTCCCACAGCGCCGCGACGTTGTCCGGGTGCGTCCCCTGACCGACGGCGTCGCCCTTTTTGATCGCCAACAGGTCGCGGAAGCGGTTTTCACCGATCTGCACCAAACGGCGGCGCACCAGCTTGTCGCTGTCGCCCAGCGGGCGGTCGTGCTGCTCGACCAGCAGCAGGATGCGTGCAATTTGTTCGCCGGAAAAGCGCAGGCGGCGCGTGAGCGTCTCCGCAATCTCGCGGCTGACCTGCGGGTGTCCATAGAAATGCCCGACATCGTTTTCATCTACGGTTTTGCAGGCGGGTTTGCCGCTGTCATGCAACAGGGTTGCCCAGCGCAAGCAGGGTTCCGCGGGCACTTGCCCGACCGCGCGGATGCTGTGCTCCCAAACGTCATATAAGTGATGCGGGTTTTGCTGTGCGCAGCCTACCATCGGGGCAAGTTCGGGCAGCACTGCGGTCAAAATATCGGAAAAGCCCCGCAGCGCCCGAGTCGCAAAACGGCCGCACAGCAGGCCGGTCAGTTCTTCGCGGATGCGCTCGGCTGCAACGCAGGACAACCGACCCACCTGCCGTCGCATCGCCGCAGCGGTTTCCGTTTCTACCGTGAAACCGAGCTGGGATGCAAAGCGCACGCCGCGTAAAATGCGCAGCGCGTCCTCCTGAAAGCGTGCGTCCGGTTCGCCCACCGCGCGCAGCACGCCGTCCTGCAAATCATCCAGCCCGCCGTATGGGTCGCACAGGCCGCGGGACGGGTGCCATGCCATTGCGCCGACCGTGAAATCCCGTCGCGCGAGGTCGGAGGTCACATCGGGCACAAAGCGCACGCCGTCCGGATGCCGCCCGTCCGAATAGCCGCCGTCCGCGCGGAAAGAGGTGATCTCCAACGGGCCGTCATCGGTCAGGACGGTCAGCGTGCCGTGCTTCAGGCCGGTTTCGAGCACGCGCTCGTTTGCAAATACCGCCAGCATCTCGGCGGGTTTGGCTGCGGTACACAGATCCCAGTCGTGCGGCTGAGCGCCGCGCAGACTGTCACGCACGCAGCCGCCGACCGCCCATGTTTCATATCCGGCATCCTCCAGCTGCGCAATGGCGCGTGCGGCGTGTGCGGGCAGATCAATCACGTTTTTCCTCTTTCTGATGAAGCTTGTAGGAGGTGCCGTCCGGATTGATGACCACGGTGTTATCCAGCTGGGCTTTCAGGCTCTGGCGAAAGCCTGCAACGTATTCCGCGCGCAGTTCCTGTTGCTCGGCTTTTTCCGCGTCGGTCAGTCCCTCGGTTTTTGCTTTTTTGGCAAGCGCGTTGATGCGCGCGATTTTCTCATCGGTCATAACTCAATTCCTCCGTCCAATATAGGATATGCATTATTATAACAAACAGCGCGGACAAAGTCGAGCAAAGGATGTGCACGCTTGACCGGATTTTCTCAGCGTGATACAATACCCTTGTGTCAAAAATCCCCGTAAAGGAGTTTTATCATATGAAAATGGAAACCAAATGCCTGCATGAGGGCTATAAGCCCGAAAACGGCGGTCCGGGCGTGATGCCCATTGTCCAGTCCACCACCTATCGCTTTGATTCGACCGCACACATTGCGGGCCTGTTCGATATGCCGACCGAGTTCATGTACTCGCGCTTTGCCAACCCGACCTGTGACGCGGTCGAGAAGAAGATCGCCGCGCTGGAAGGCGGCGCGGGCGCAATGCTGACCAGCTCCGGTCAGGCAGCCAATCTGCTCGCCATCCTCAATCTGTGCTCCGCGGGCGACAGCTTCATTGCGGTTTCCACCATTTACGGCGGCACGATCAACCTGTTCGGTGTCACGCTCAAAAAGTTCGGCATCGAGTGCATCTGGGCGGACGCAGAAGCCTCTGAAGAAGAAATTCAGAAGCTGTTTAAGGAGAACACCAAGGCGGTGTTTGGTGAAACGCTCGCAAACCCTGCGCTGACCGTATTTGATATTGAAAAATGGGCGAATATCGCGCACAAGAACGGCGTACCGCTGATTGTGGACAACACCTTTGCCACCCCGGTGCTGTGCCGTCCGTTCGAATGGGGCGCGGATATCGTCACCCACTCGACCACCAAGTATATGGACGGTCATGCTGTACAGGGCGGCGGTGTCATCGTCGACAGCGGCAAGTTCGACTGGTCGGCTTCGGGCAAGTTCCTGGATTTCACCGAGCCGGACGAGAGCTACCACGGCGTTGTCTATACCCGCGATTTCGGCAATTTGGCCTATATCATCAAGGCGCGCATGCAGCTGATGCGTGATTTTGGCTGCTATCCGGCGGCGCACTCTGCTTTCCTGCTCAATCTCGGTCTGGAAACCCTGCCCGTGCGCATGAAGCAGTACTGCGAGAACGCGCTGACGGTTGCAAAGCATCTGGAAAAGTCGGATAAGATCGCTTCCGTGCGTTATCCTGCGCTGCCCGGCAACGAGCAGTATGAGCGTGCGCAGAAGTACCTGCCGCTCGGCACCTCGGGTGTCATGAGCATTGACATCAAGGGCGGCCGCACGCCTGCCATGAAGTTCATGGACAGCGTAAAGCTGGCCTGCAACGAGGTGCATGTCGCGGACATCCGCACCTGTGTGCTGCATCCGGCGAGCGAGACCCACCGCCAGCTGACCGACGAGCAGCTGGTTGCGGCGGGCATCGAGCCGGGTCTGGTGCGTCTGTCTGTCGGTTTGGAGAACGTTGAGGATATCATCGCTGACCTAGATCAGGCGCTGGCGCAGCTGGATTGAGTATAAGCCGGTCAAGCATTTGAAAAGAAGATACTATACAAGGCAGGCCGCGTGATGCGGTCTGCCTTTTGTTTGCGTGTCTTTCTTATAAAGTAGAATAGTAGTTAAACGGATGCGTGTTTTGCTGGATTGGGAAAAATTTTAACGGCTTATATATGCTGTGAAGCGGTGTCCGGCTTGAAAATTCATAGACATTTACTCGAATATATGATATACTGACCCTGTTGGACGGCATTTTGTCCACAATGAAGGTAAAAGAAAAAACTGGATTTATTGAGAATTTGTATTAAGTAAAAAAATATATTAAATTTCATAAAATCCTATTGACATTTCCATGGAACAATACTATACTGAGGATGTTCCAATGAGAGAAAGGAAGGAACAGCTTGAGAATCACACATGAAGCGGATTATGCAATCCGCGTGACCTATTGCCTGGCGTTGGCAGGGGGGAAACAGTGTGCAAAGGATGTTGCGGAATCGGCGGGTGTAACGCTTCGCTTCGCACTCAAAATATTGCGCAAGTTGACCCAATCCGGCATCACCAAGTCCTATAAGGGCGTGGCAGGCGGGTATGAGCTCAATCGGCTGCCTTCCGAAATTTCACTGGGTGAGATCATTGAATGCATTGACGGACCGATTGCAATCAATCATTGTCTGGCCAATGAATTTCAGTGTACCCGAGTAGGCAACCGGAAAGAATGCGATTTCCATCGCGTGTTCTCCGAGATCAATCGGTCTCTGCGGGAGCAGCTTTGTTCCATTACGATGGATCGTTTTCTTCCGTCCCCAAAATAAACCATAATTAAAGGATATTAGGAGGAAAAAATCATGAAGAAGTTTGTTTGTTCCGTATGCGGTTATGTTCACGAAGGCGAAGCAGCTCCGGCTGAGTGCCCGGTTTGCCACGCTCCGGCTGAGAAGTTCAAGGAGCAGTCCGGCGAGAAGACCTGGGCAGCTGAGCACGTTGTTGGCGTAGCACAGGGCGCTCCGGAAGACATCATGAAGGATCTGCGTGCAAACTTCGAGGGCGAGTGCACTGAGGTTGGCATGTATCTGGCGATGGCTCGCGTTGCGCATCGTGAAGGCTATCCGGAAATCGGCCTGTACTGGGAGAAGGCTGCTTTCGAGGAAGCAGAGCATGCTGCTAAGTTTGCGGAACTGCTGGGCGAGGTCGTAACCGACTCCACCAAGAAGAACCTCGAGATGCGCGTTGACGCTGAGAACGGCGCTACCGCTGGCAAGTTCGATCTGGCAAAGCGCGCGAAGGCTCTGAACCTGGATGCGATCCACGACACTGTACATGAGATGGCTCGCGACGAGGCCCGACACGGAAAGGCTTTCGAGGGTCTGCTGAAGCGTTACTTCGGTTAATCTGAAATAGCAACATTTTAAGCCCCTTGACAGTAGGAAACTCCCTATTGTCAAGGGGTTTTCTGTACTCAGAACACGAAATAGATTTTTGAAAACGCAGATGCTATAAGGGTTTTCTAAATTTCATTTTTTCAAAACTCAAGGGAAATCCATGGGAAAAACCAGACCAAATCACCCTCAGAACACCCTTTCCCTTGAGCCTTTTTCCCTTGAGTAACCCCGTATCCCTTGTGTCCCAAGGGATACGGGGTTTTATGATTTTCCCAAGAGTGTGGTATTTTGAAGATACATCTTCAAAAACTGGCCCTTGGATCCTCCCTTTGGAAGAGTTATGATGTCCCCACCAAAAGAACATAAGGTGGTGAGGATATGGGTATTTTGGAAGAATTCTTTCTGGGTGA
>DSLFI04101__coassemble_512_pt1 | contig 16744 bp, 17 predicted proteins | sample DSLFI04101__metabat2_low_PE_004 | metagenome-assembled genome bin DSLFI04101 | reverse complement strand
CGGAGGTCGTTGGTTCAAGTCCAGCCCCCGCAACCATTAAAAAGCACTGATTTCGGAAGAAATCAGTGCTTTTTCTTTACTTTTTTGCGTTTTTCGTTTTTTGCCCGTTTGGAGTAATTCAACTTTAATTCAACTCGTCCTCAAAATCATGCTTTTTTCAGGAAAACATCAGCCAAAATATCCGCGTTCTTTTTATCGCCTTCCTCCATAACATGAGCGTAAATATTGGCGGTGGTACTGACCTGTGCGTGTCCCAAACGCTTTGATATACTTACACTATCCACCCCGTTAAAGTACAACATAGAAGCCATTGTGTGCCGAAATGCGTGCGGGTTAATATGCGCGAGATCATGCCGCTTGCTAAACTTCTTGAGCCAATCCGTTACGCTATCCGGGTGCATAGGCTTTCCGTTATCCTGTGAAAACACAAAGTCCTGATTTTGATAGTATTCTCCCAGCCGCAAGCGTTCCTCACTCTGCCACGCCCAGTATTGACGCAGCAGGCGCATGGTTTCCGTGGGTAACGTAACATAGCGGCGCGAGCGTTCAGTTTTAGGTGTGCTTTCATAGATGCCCACATCCGGCGAATAAAGCACGCTGTTACAAATATAAATCCGATTGCCGTCAAAGTCTACCTTGTCCCATTTCAGCCCCAGCACTTCCCCGCGTCTTGCCCCGGTAATCAGCAAAAGATGCTTCAACGTTTTCCACTTCATCGGTTCGCATTCGAGCGCGTCACGGATTGCCGCAACCTGTTCCGGCTGAAAATAGTTTACTTCTTTGTGTTCTGCTTTCGGTAAAGTCGCACGGCTGGCAACATTGAACGGTGCAAGGCTTTCTTTGATCGCCTGTTCTAATACCGTAGAAATAAGGCGGTGATGCTCCAGAATCGTTTTGGCAGACAGCTTGCCGCCTGTTTTGGCGTTCTGCCCATCTTGGGCTAAAAAGGTGTATAAATCGTTCAAATGGTCTGCCCGCAGTTCTTTCAGCTTGATATGCCCGATACGCGGATAAATTCGTCTTGTAAGTTCTTTATATCGCACAATAGTGGAATGCTTCACCCCCCGTTGCTCTTTCACGTCAATTACATAATCGCAATATGGAGCGAATTTCTGACGGCTGTCCGTCGTTGTTCCCTCTTTGCACTCTTTTTCAAAGGTCGCGGCGAAAGCCTCGGCCTTTTTTCGTGCGCTTTTTTCCGTCCATGTGGGCGATACCTCTTCATCTTTTTTCCCTGACATAGTAAGACCCCCTAATGTAGTTCTATTTTCCTACATTAGGGGGCTTTTTGTCTACTGTCCGTTTTTACTGGTTCAGTTCATCACCTTTTGAAGCTGCCAAATGCCGTCGCGCCCGCCGTCTGCTCATAGCGCGCGTTGTTCTCCGATCAGCAGCGGTTTGCAGCGACTTTTCTCCCGGTATGTGTGTCACACAGACAACAACAAAGCCTGACGTTCGATCACGTCAGGCTTACCAAATACGCTATCTCAGAGCCGCGAGCTTTTCGCAGCGTTATGTCGTGATAGCAATTTTGAACACGTTGTCGCGCCTGTCCTCGAACAGCGCATAAGCTGCGTCGATCTCGGACAGCGGGAAAATATGCGTGATCAGCGGGGTGGTGTCCAGCTCGCCCGCGGCAATATGCCGCAGGATGGCCGCGCAGTCGCAACCGTCCACGCCGCCGGTTTTAAACGTCAGGTTTTTACCGTACATATCGGGCAACGGCAACACCTGCGGCCGGTCATACAGCGCAACGATCGTGACCGTTGCGTTCGGGCGGGCGCACTCCCACGCCATACGGAAGCTGTCCGTCGTACCCGCGACCTCCATGACGACATCCGCGCCGCCGTGGCTGCTGTTGTGCCGCACAAACTCCAACGCATGCGCAGGCGAGACGGTCAGCACATCGGGGTAGTGCTCCTGCACGAAACGCCGCCGCACGGGATCGCTTTCGCATACGATAATGCGGCGCGGCCGCCGCAGCATGGCGCACAGCAGCGTGCAGATACCGGTCGGTCCCGCTCCAAGGATGAACACCGTGTCGCTGGGACGGATATCCGAAATGCGCGCGGCCCAGTAGCCGGTGGCAAGGATATCGCCCGTAAAAAGCGCCTGCCGGTCGGAAACGCCATCGGGGATGCGGTTCAGCCCCTGATCGGCATACGGCACGCGGACATACTCCGCCTGTCCGCCGTCGATACGGCAGCCGAGCGCCCAGCCGCCCTCGGGGTCCTCGCAGTTATTGACAAAGCCGCGCTGACAGAAAAAGCACTGCCCGCAAAAGGTTTCGACGTTGACCGTCACCCGGTCGCCGGGTTTGACTGTTTCTACCGCTTCGCCTACCTGCTCGACCACACCGACCATTTCATGCCCGACCGCGATGCCCGGGACAGCGCGCGGCACCGACCCGTGTTTGATATGCAGGTCGCTTGTGCAGATGCTCGACAGCGTCACGCGCACAATTGCGTCGCGCGCATTGCGCAGTACCGGCTTGGGCTTTTCGCGCAGTTCAAAGCGCCCGGGCGCTGCGTAAGTATATGCCAGCATGCTCTGCCGCCCCCTTTCCGAATGCATTTATTATAGAGCACGGCGGGCGTAAAGTCAAATCCAGACGCAAATTGTCCCCACTTGGCGAACGGACGTGGCTGTGCTACAATAGTGACCATACAAACCGGGAAAGGAAGGATTGGGATGCTGGAAAGTATCATGGTTTTGCACTTCAGCCCGACAGGCGGCACGCGCCGCGCGGCGCGGCTGCTCGCGGAGTCGATCGCGGCACAGGTGGAGGAGGTCGACCTGACGCTGTCACCGGTGCAGGCGCATGATTTCGGGCCGGAGGATGTAGTGCTCGTCGCAGGGCCGGTATACGGCGGACGGCTGCCCGCGCTGATGGTGCAACGCCTGCGGGCATGTCATGGCGGCGGCGCGCGCGCCGTGGCGGCAGCGGTGTACGGCGGCCGCGCATATGAGGATGCGCTGGTCGAACTGGCCGACGTACTGGAGGCGCAGGGGTTCCGTGTCACGGCCGGGGCGGCGCTGCTGGCCGAGCATTCGATCGCACATGCCGTCGCCGCCGGACGGCCGGATGGACAGGACGAAGCGCAGCTAGCCCGGTTCGGGGCACGCATCGCAGAGCAGCTGGCGCGCGGCGAGGCAGGCACGCCCGCTTTGCCCGGCAACCGCCCCTACCGCGACTGGGCTGGCATGCCTGCCGTGCCCACCGCAGACGACAAGTGTACCGGCTGCGGAACATGCGCCAAGCGGTGTCCGGCAGAGGCCATCCCGACAGATGACCCGCGTCAGACCGACGCCGCACGCTGCATCACCTGTATGCGCTGCGTGCAGGTTTGTCCGGAGGGCGCACGCGCCCTGCCCGCGCCGGTTCAAGCCGCTATCGGGCAAAAGCTCGCACCGTTCGCGGAGAAGCGGCAGGAAAATGAGCTGTTTCTTTGATGTTCTCAAAAATATATTTGAGAAACAGTTTTTCGATCGGAACCACGGTTTCGATCAAACCTTGCGCAAGCAGGCTGCCGGTTTGGCAGCCTGCTTGCTTTTTTAGGGGGAGAGAAAAAAGAGAGAAAAAGAAAAAGGCGTAAGGATAGGCGTTCAGCCTTTGACAATGTTGCGGTAACGGTCGAGCGCGTCGTTCCAGCTATGGTAATGCGCCGCGTCACGCCGGTTGGGCAGTTCATAGGTGTTTTGCAGATACTTTCCAAGGAAGGAAGAGACCTTGACCGCGCCCGCATAGTTGAGGTGGTCACCGCGGTCACGCGTATCGCGCGCCCAGTCGATCGGCACCTCGTCCGGCATGGTGTTCATGTCGATGTAGGGCAAGTCGTTTTCCTCGGCGAAGGCCGCGATGCGGTTGTGCCGCGCACGGTTCCAGTTGATGGTGCTCGGCGTGCTGACCAGCAGCATCTGTGCGCCGCTGTCTTGGCACAGCGCCAGCATATCCTGCAAACAGGTCTCATTGAGTGCAGGGATGGCGGCCTTGCGGTCGGTCGGCTGCATGTAATTTTTGGTGCTGGCTGCAGCGACGGCTGGATTATAGCGGAAGCCTTTCAGGTCGTCGGTAAAGGTATATTCAAGCTGTTTCCCAAAGTCGTTGACCGACAGGGCTTTCCACCGGTCGTGATAACGGAGCACGGAAAACATGTTTTTCGCGCGGGAGAGCAGATAATCGTTTAATTTGTAAGAGCGGAAGATCGCGTTGGTTTCCAGTACGACCACCTTGGGGCTTTGCCGCCCAAGCGCCTGCCGCAGGAACCGGTAGGAATCGTAAAGCGGCTGGGCAGGCGTGCTGCACAGGTAGGAGGTAAAGCCGTGCTCGCTCCACATCTGCATGGGCGAGATCGAGCTGTACGCCTCGCTGTCCCCGAGCACCAGCACGTCGATCGAATGCTCCTTTTCACCGAGGATGCCGTTTGCCAGCAGTTCGCCATCGCTCACGCCAAAGGATTTGTGGTTATTCTTGGGCATGAACAGATGGGATGCGCCGAGCAGCAGCGCGCACAACAGCGCCAAAAAGCATGCGCTGCGCGCAAGCAGGGTCAGATTGCGTTTCATGGCAGTCGTACCTCCTTAAAATGCGGCGTAAATCGGGTCGACCGGCACATAGCCGACGCCGTATGCGCCGAAAATCACCAGAAAGAGAAAGGCGGCATAGTAAACCGGCCAACGTACGGCAACCGGGCGGCACGCGACCGTCTCGCGCAGGCGCACACCTCGCTCGCGCAGCAGGCCGACGGCGAACACCAGTCCAACTGCGACCAGCGTAACCGCAAAGTCATACTTGTCCATGCCGAGCGACAGGAAACCGCCGTTTGTAAAGGCTTCCAGCGAAAAATCGGTTACCATCGTGCGGAACATCGCAAGCCCTGCGCGCAGGCCGTTGGCGCGGAAGAACAGCTCACCCACACAGACCAGCAGCGCGGTGCGCACAGTCTGCATAACGCGGTACGGCAGGCAGGCGCGGTCAATATGCAGGAAATCGGTCACGCGCTTGAATACGGGTTCAAACAGGCTGCCCGCAAGGATGAGCGCGAAGTGGTAGAAGCCGAAGAACAGATAATGCCAGCCCGCGCCGTGCCACAGTCCGTTGAAGAACCAGACCACGCCCAGCGCAATCGAGCCGGAAACCAGCGGCCCATAGTGATTGCCCAAACGGCGGCGCGCCGCGCCGGTCAGCTTTTTCAGCGGGCCGGACATGGAAAGCGGATAAAACACATAATCCTTAAACCATGCGCCGAGTGAAATATGCCAGCGCTGCCAGAACTCAGAGATCGAGCGGGAAAAGAACGGCTGGCGGAAGTTTTCCGGCAGATGCACGCCGAAAATCTCGGCGCTGCCGAGCACAACGTCCATCGTGCCCGAGAAGTCCATATACAGCTGGCAGGTGTAGCACACGGTCGCCAGCGCGATGATGCTGCCGGAAAAGGTGGTATAATCGTTGAAAACCGTCTTGATCAGTAGGTTGAGCCGGTCGGCGATCACAATTTTCTTAATCAGGCCGTACAGGATGCGCTGCATGCCGAAGGTCAGGCCCTGCCAGGTGACCGGACGACCTTCCCATAGTTGCTGGGCGGTCTGGCCGTAGCGGCAGATCGGCCCTTCCATGATCTGCGGGAAAAAACCGAGGAACAGCATGAGCCGCGCAAGGTTGCGGTCGGCGCGGATTGTGCCGCGATATACGTCGATCAGGTACGAAATCGCTTGCAGCGTATAGAACGAGATACCGATCGGCAGCAGGAAAGACGGTACCGGAACCGCCAGCGGCAGGCGCAGCGCATCCAGCAGGTGGTTGAGGTTGACGCTGAAAAACGCCGCGTACTTGAGGGTGAGCAGCGTGCCGGCCTGCACCAGCACGGCCAGAAACAGGATCGCCCGCAGGCGGCGCGTAAAGCGCTGCCTGATTTTTTTGCGGTCTGCGGGGGCGGCAGCGGCCAGTCGGCCGTCACGACATTGCCGTTCCGCGTCCAGCCATAATCCGAAGTGGTGGATGGATACGGTGGATAAAATCAAAAACACCAGCAGCTTGCCGCTGACCGACCAGAAAAAGGCGTAACTGGCTGCGAGCAGCGCCGCCCAGCGAAGCCGCTGCGGCAAGATGCGGTGGACAAGCACCACCACAGGGAGGAATACGGCCAGATACAGCAGCGAGCAGTAGGATGTCATTGGTTACCCTTCCTCCTGTAAACGGACGATCATGGTCCACATGGCCTCGGCAGAGTTAAAGTTTGCCGGGATGATCTCAACGGTCGGGATGGTCACATCAAACGCGTCCTCTAATTCCGCGACCAGCGCAAGGATGGTCAGCGAGTCCAGATAATGCGCGTCGATCAGGTCACGGCAGGTGGCGTAATCCACGCCGGGCTGGAGCGACTCCAGAATAGCAAACAGTTTTTCCATAGTAGATCGTCCTTTCGTAACTGGGAGTGTTGAGCGTATCGGTGGGCAGCGCCTCGCGCACCAGCTGGGTCGCGCCGCCCTGTTGCAGCAGCACAACGGGCGGCAACGCACGGCTGAGGAACAGCGAAAGCCCTTCCGTCATGCAGTAGGCGCCCGCATTTTCAAAGGCGAACAGGTCGCCGCATTTCAGCCCTACCACGGGCAGCTGCTTGGCGAGGATGTCGTTGACCGTACACAGCGCGCCGCACAGGTTCCACGGCTGGGGCTTGCCGGTGCGCGCCGGATAGCAGCGGCAAGGCGGCGTGTGCATGCCCAGCTGCTGCCCGTAATACGCCAGATGGTGCATCCCGCCGTCCAAAATGGCGTAATTCTGCCCACGGCTGCGCTTGACGTCGACCACACGGGTCAGGTAAGTGCCACAGGAGGCGGCAATGCTGCGGCCAAGTTCTAGCGTGATATGCGCGCCGCAGCGCAGACCGTCCAGCAGTTCGGAAAAGCCTTCAAGGAAGGCGTACTCATCGAATTCGCCGGGGGCAAAATAGGGTACGGGAAACCCCGGGCCAAATTCCAGCTCCCGCACGGTAAAGCCCAGTTCATCGCGCAGCGAGCGGGCAAACGCGTCGAGCGATTCCAATTCTCGTTTGAGACGCTTGAGCGAGACTTTCTGCGTGCCGGAAAAGTATTGCAGGCCGATGATATCCAGATAGGGATAGTCGGTGCGGCAGCGCAGCAGCTGCACGATCTCGGTTTCGTCCATGCCGAACTGGCTGCCGGCGTTCACGCGAAGCAACACGCGGACAGGCACGCGGTGGCGTGCCGCCAGCCGCCCGAGTAGCGCAAACTGCCGCTCGGATTCCGCGGTGAACAGCCGCGGGCCGCTCGGATGCTGTAACATCCGGCTGATCTCGGTGGAGGTTTTGTACACGCCGGAAATCACCTGTGCCTCTGCGGGCACACCCAGACGGTGGCAGACGGCCGCCTCACCGGGGGAACAAATCTCGAAGCGTTCGACCTGCCCGCACAGCTCGCGGACAAGGAAGGGGTTGGCCTTGACAGCGTAGCACAGGCTGACATGGCCGGGCAGGTTGCGGCGCAGCTGCGCCACGCGTGCGTGCAGCGCGGGCACGTCGAACACATAGAGCGGCGTGCCGTAAAGCGCGCAGAGGGATTCTATTTTCTGTTCTGTCATGGTGATTCCTTTCTGGCAAGGGCGAGCAGCGTTTTACGGTCGACCTTGCCGTTTTCCGTGATGGGCAGACGGGCGAGCGCCCCAAACGTGCGCGGCAGCATGTATACGGGCAGACGCTGGGCAAGCGCCTGCCGTACAGCCGCCTTGTCCAATGCACCGGTGTAAAACCCGTGCAAACGCTCCTTTTCCCCGTCAAACACGCAGCAAAACCGGTCAACGCCGTCAAGCTGCTGCGCCGCGCGCTCGATCTCCTCGAGTTCGATACGGTGCCCCATATGTTTGATCTGAAAATCCTTCCGGCCGAGGAAGCACAGTTCACCCTGGTCATTCCACTGACCGCGATCGCCTGTGCGGTACACCGGCTGTAAATAACGGCGGTTCGCCGGATGCTGGACGAACACCGCGCCGGTCTGCTCCGGGGCGTTGTAATAGCCCAATCCGAGCGATGCCCCACTGACGCAAATCTCGCCCGGCTGTCCCGGCGCGGTGACTTCATGGCCGTCGTCATCCAGCAGGAACACGCGCCGGTTCGGAAAAGCCGTGCCAAGCGGGATGCCGGTATCATAATTGCGTTCCCTCTCTATCCTATGGTAAGTGCAATTGCAGGTAATTTCGGTCGGGCCGTACAGGTTGACGAACTCCGCGTCCGGCAGGTGTGCCATCCAGCTTTGCAGATGCCGCAGCGGCATGACCTCGCCACTGAACAACACCTTGTTCACCGTCTCGGGCGTGCGGTAGTCCAACCCGTGGAAGGTGGACACCAGACACAGGGCGGACACCGCCCATGTCAGCGCGGTCACACGGTGCTCACACAGGAAATCCATCAGCGCGCCCGGCTGGGAGAACAGCGTGCGCGGGATGAGCACGAGCGTTGCGCCGGTCAGCAGTGCGGTATACACATCCTTAACCGACACGTCAAAATCGAGCGGTGCCTGATTACCGATCACATCGGCAGCGTCAAAGCCAAACAGTGCGGCAAAGTGCGGGATGAAGTCCAACACACCGCGATGGCTGACGACCACGCCCTTGGGCGTGCCGGTCGAACCGGAGGTGAAATTGCAGTAAAGTGGGTCGCCGTCCGTCGCGCTGCGGCGGATGGCAGCCAGTGTACCGCTGTCCGGCTCGGTTTCGAGCAGTTCCTCGACCAGCAGCACGCGACCCGCGCCCGCAAGGGACGCAGCCTGCGCGGCATGCGCGCGGTCGGTAACAAGGCACGGCGCCTGTGCGACCGCGAGGATCTGCTCGAGCCGCGGCTGCGGCAGCGCGGGCGACAGCGGGACATAAAACCCGCCCGCGTATACCGCACCAAACATGGCGTACAACGCTGTTCTGCCCTTTTCGAGCAGCACCGGCACGGGCGTGCCGGGCAGGATATGCGCGGCCAACGCTGTGCCACAGCTTTTGCTGTGACGCAGCAGCATATCAAAGTTGTCCACGCCGTCCCTGTCGATCACGGCAGGCTTGTCCGGGCGGACGGCAGCCGTGCGTTCTAAAAATTCCAGTACGTTAATCATGTAGTGTCCTTTCAGCGGTTTCACGGGCGGGCAATCGGTTTACTTCGCAGCGCTCTTCTGTGCAGCAGCGCCCTTCGCGGACGCCTTGGGCGCGGTCTTGACCGCGGCCTTCTTGGTGGAGGATTTTGCGCTGGACTTGGTGGAGGCCTTGGCGTCCGTCTTTGCGTCGGTCGTGGCGTTCTTGACCGCCGGGGTCTTGACGCCTGCCTTGGGCTCGGCCTGATCGGCAGCAACGTTCTGGGACTGGGTCGCACCCGGCTCCATATCGTCCGCTTGGGGCTTGTCCATGGAGCAGCCGGTCAGTGCAGGCAGCGCCAGCAGCATGGCGAGGGAGAAAGCGGCCGCACCTTTGGCGGCGTTACGGGAAGTAAAAGTCATGGGAATTGCTCCTTTGCTTTGTTTTTCAGGGGGTGGTTGGTTGATGATGCTATCATAATCCGGCTTTGTTCAGTCTTGCTTCAGCTAACCTTAAGAATCCTAAAGGAATCAACCAAACCCTAATCTCGTCATATTCTTTTTTAGGCAAACTACTTGACCTGTCGTAGTAGCTATGATATGATTACTCCATCAGGCAGAGTAGATGGAGGTGCGCCATGCTGGGCAGTGATGTAATGCGCGGCTATAACGATATGCTGATCCTGTGCCTGCTGTGCGAGGGCGATTCATACGGCTATGCCATCTCCCGCGAGATCGAGCGCCGCAGCGGCGGCGAGTATCCGATCAAGGAAACCACGCTGTATTCCGCGTTCGGGCGGCTGGAAAAGCAAGGCTGGATCGTACCCTATCAGGGCAGCGAAACGCAGGGACGGCCGCGCACCTATTACACCATCACAGACGAAGGCCGCCGCGCTTACGCCGCCAAATGTGCCGAATGGCGCGTGCTCAAGGCCGTCGTCGACCGTTTTGCAAAGGAGAATATGGAACATGGAAGCGATTCGTAACTATGTCGAGGCGTTATTCGCCGCGCTGCCGCAGAATGCGGACACGCAGCGCATCAAGGCGGATATGCTGGCGAATTTAGAGGAAAAATACCAAGCCCTATTGGATAGCGGCAAAAACGAAGCCGAGGCGACCGGCATCGTGATCGCATCCATTGGCTCGGTGGAGGAACTGCGCGAGGAGTTTGGCCTTGCGGACAATGGTTGTGACACATCCAAACGCGCCCCACTTCTACCGCCACGCACACGGCCGCGCGCTGACGGCGCGCAGCCCGATCCCACTGTCGCGCAGGAGTATGCCCGCTATCAGGCGCGCAAACATGCCATGATCGCGGTGGCGGTCGCACTGTTCATCCTTGCGCCATTCACCTGTGCGTTTTTTGAGGACACACTGCATCTGGAAGAACCCGGCACCTTTCTGTTCTTCGTGATGATTGCGGCAGGCGTGGCACTGTGCATCCTGTCCGGCCGAAAGGATGACTACTACCGCGAGTTGTACGGCCTTGGCTGCGATGGAGACGCAGCCAACGGTCAGGCCGGAGACGATGAAAAACGGCACCCGATCAGCACGCTGTTCGCCTCAATCGCCTATCCGGTCGCAGCGGCCATCTATGTATGCATCGGCGTATTCTGTGACCTGTGGCATCCGGGCTGGGTGATCTTCCTTGGCTGCACGGCGATCACCGCCGCCATCGCCGCATGGGAGGAGTACCGGAAACATACCTGACTGCCACCTCACAACAAAAACATTTGACTTTGCCCCGCTTTTGCCGTACAATCAATTTTAGTACACTAAAGCAAAAGAGGGGCAATTTTTCACATGATCGGACTTGGAACCATTGTCAACTGCGCCACCGTTGCGGCAGGCACCACACTCGGCGTTTTTCTCAAAGGCGGACTGCCACGGCGCTTTGAAACGACGATCATGCAGGCGCTCGGCCTATGCACCTTTTTTATCGGCATCGGCGGCGCAATGAGCGGCCTGCTGACCGTGTCGGACGGCACCATCTCGACCCAGCACACAATGCTGCTGGTTTTGAGCTTAGTGCTGGGCGCGGCCATCGGTGAAGCGCTCGATATCGAGGCGCGCCTGAACAGCTTTGGCCAATGGTGTCAAACCCGGTTTGCGGGCAACGGCGAGGATGGCAAGTTCGTCGAGGGCTTTGTGGCCGCGTCGCTGCTGTTCTGTGTGGGCGCGATGGCGATCGTCGGCGCGCTGGAGGACGGCCTGAACGGCGACCCGTCCATCCTGATCGCCAAAGCCGTACTCGACGGTGTGGCCGCTATCGTATTTGCTGCATCCCTCGGCAAGGGCGTCTACCTGTCTCTGCTGTCGCTGCTGGTCTATCAAGGCGGCATCACGCTGCTGGCGCGGTTCATCCGCCCGTGGCTGACCGACGCGCTGATCACGCAGGTATCCTGCATCGGTTCGGTACTGATTTTCGCCATTGGGTTCAACCTGATGTTCGATAAAAAGGTAAAGGTCGGCAACCTGCTGCCCGCAATCCTGCTGCCGGTTGTGTTTTTCCTGCTGTCGCGTTTTTTCCCCGCGCTGGGCACACTTTAACGCAAAAAAGAGGAGGCGAAAGCCTCCTCTTTTTGCGTTAAAGCGTCATGTCCCCATCCTTGACCCAGCCGATACGCCGCAGCACCAGATTGATCAGCGGGCACAGCACCGCGGGCAGGATAAACGAAACAAGCGCCAGCCCAAGCCAGTCCTGCGCGGTGATTGCGGTCTTGGTGCCCGCGGCAACGTCATTGAGCCAACCCGTATAGACACCGATCTGGCCGACCAGCCCGCAGGTGCCCATGCCGGAGGATACCGGCGGGCCGTTCATCTCCAGCCGGAACAGGCAGGTCGCGACCGGCCCGGTGATGGCGGAGGTCAGGATGGGCGCAATCCAGATGCGCGGGTTTTTCACAATATTGCCCATTTGCAGCATGGACGTGCCGATGCCCTGCGATACCAGACCACCCCAGCGGTTTTCCGGGAACGACATGACCGCAAAGCCGACCATCTGTGCGCAGCATCCTGCAACCGCCGCGCCGCCCGCAAGCCCGGTCAGGCTGAGCGCCGCGCAGATCGCGGCGGATGAGATCGGCAACGTCAGCGCCACACCAACCAGCACGGACACCGCAATGCCCATCAGGAACGGCTGCAAATTCGTCGCCCACATGATGAGCGCACCGACCTGCATGGCAGCCGCGCCGAGTGCGGGCGCCCACCATGCCGCAAGCGCCACGCCTACACCAATCGTCACAAGCGGTGTAACCAGAATGTCGATGCGCGTCTCCCCCGCAATCGCCTTGCCAACCTCGGCCGCGAGGATGGCGACAAACAGCACGGCAAGCGGCCCGCCCGCGCCGCCCAGCGCATTGGACGCAAAACCAACCGTAATCAGTGAAAACAGCACCAGCGGCGGACATTGGAGCGCATAGCCGATCGCGACCGCCATCGCCGGGCCGCTCATGGCCGAAGCCAGCCCACCCACCGTGTAGGATACCTCATTGATGGTGGCCACCGGCATGGTCAGAAAGGAAATCCCCAGCTGTTTGCCGACCGTATCAATGATCGTGCCGATCAGCAGCGAGCAGAACAAGCCCTGCGCCATCGCACCAAGCGCATCGATACCGTACCGCCTGACTGATATTTCGATATTTTTCCGTTTGAGAAATGCCTTTACCTTATCCATATTACCCCTTCTTTACCGGTTTGCACCCTTGCCTATCTTCCTGTCAAGACAGCCTGCCATACATTATAGCATAGCCCCTATGTCTTGCCCAGCGTTTTTGACAGTTTCGGGTGGATTTTGTCGGTTTGAACAGAAAAACTGCTCTCAATGACAAGACAAACATGCAAAAACGCACAATCCACAATGGATTGTGCGCTTTTTGCCGTGCGTCGAAACCAATCAGGACAGCTGCGCGCCCTTTGGCGGGAACACCTGACGCCGTACAATGAAATAACAGGCCAGATGCGCGCAGATGGTCAGCCCCCACGAAATCGGATAAGAAATGTACAGGCTAAACAGCGTGTGCTGCCAGCGGAAAATGGTGAAAATCCAGATGATACGGAACACGCACGCGCCCGCCAGTGACACCAGCATCGGCAAAATCGAGTACCCCATGCCGCGCACGCTGCCTGCGATCACATCCATCAAACCGCACAAACAGTAGGTGACGCTGACCACACCCAGACGCACCAAGCCGAAGGACACGACCTCGGCGTCGGAGGAATAGATGCCGAGTAACTGCCTGCCCAGCAAGTGCGCGCCGTTGCCCAGCACCAGCCCGATCAGCACCACCAGAATGGCGCAGCGCAGCAGCACCTGATCGATACGGTGGTACTGTTTCGCGCCAAGGTTCTGGCTGGTAAAGCTGAGCGAGGTCTGATACAGCGCATTCATAGAAGTATAGACAAAGCCCTCGATGTTGCTGGCAGCCGTATTGCCCGCAACCACAATCGCGCCGAACGAGTTGATCGACGACTGGATCAGCACGTTCGAGATATTGAAAATCACGCTTTGCAGCCCGGCGGGCAGACCGACCTGCATCATGCGGGCAAATTTATCGGCATGGAAGTGTATGTTCTTGAGGTTGACATTACACATGCCGTCCACCCGCATCAGGCACAGCACGATAAGCGTCGCCGAAATGACCTGCGCGATGACAGTGGCGGTGGCAACGCCCGCAACACCCATGTGCAATACAATGACGAAAAACAGGTTGCACAGCACATTAACCACACCGGAGAACATCAAGAAGTACAACGGCCGCCGCGTGTCGCCCACCGCGCGCAGGATGGCCGCGCCAAAGTTGTACAGCATGGTCGCAGGCATGCCAATAAAGTAGATACGCATGTACAGTACAGCCTGATCAAGTACCTCCGCCGGCGTGGCCATCCACACCAGCATGGGGCGCGCCAGCGCTATCCCGATCACCACCAGCAGCGCACCGCCCGCCACCGCGGTGATGAGCGCGGTCTGCACGGTCTGCTGTGCGTCATCAAAGTCTCCCGCGCCGCGAAAACGTGCCACCAGTACGTTCGCCCCCACCGAAATGCCGATGAAGAAGTTGACCAGCAGGTTGATCAGCGCGCTCGTTGCACCGACAGCCGCCATGGCATGGCTGCCCGCGTACCGTCCAACCACGATGATGTCCGCCGCGTTGAACAGCAGCTGCAACACGCCCGAACAGATCAGCGGCAGCGAAAACAGCAGGATGCGACTGAGAAGCGGGCCGCGGGTCATGTCGATTTCATAGGTTTTGCTCATTCCATTCCTTCCTTTCCTGTCTTTTTATCTTAGCCCTGCGCCCGGATGCTGTCAATCCCCGCCGCCTTTGCCCGGCAATTTGGCACGCCGGAAAATTTTTTTGGAAAGCGCTTGACAGTTCCGTATTATTGTATTATTATCATAGTACAACATAACAAGAGAGGAGCGAGCCTATGCAATGGCAACTGCGGGGCGACCGGCCGATCTACCAACAGCTGGTGGAGATTTTGACCGAGCAGATCGTCAGCGGCCAGCTCGAAGCGGGCGGCAAAGTGCCCGCGGTACGGGAACTGGCCGCGCAGGCGGGGGTCAACCCCAATACGATGCAGCGTGCGCTGGCCGATATGGAGCGCGAGGGGCTGATGTACACCAACCGCACCAGTGGGCGCTATGTGACGGAGGATAAAGAGATGATCCAAAAGATTCGGGAACAGATCGCGGGCGACCGCATCACAGAGTTTTTGGTGGGCATGAGCCAGCTCGGATTTTCCGAGCAAGAGGTCTACAACCTGCTGAAAAAGCGGCATGAGGAGGGAAACACAGATGGAACAACAGAGAAATGAACTGCTTGTCTGCACCGGGCTGACCAAGGTATACGGCGGCATCCGTGCGCTGGACAATCTGAACCTGACGGTCGGGCGCGGCAGCTTTGTCGGCCTGCTGGGGCCGAACGGCTCGGGCAAAACGACGATGATCAAACTTATCAACGGCCTGATCCAGCCGACATCCGGCACGGTTGTGGTGGACGGCTTCCTGCCCGGCGTGCATACGCACAGCGTGGTCAGCTACCTGCCCGACCGCGGCTACCTGAACGACTGGATGCGCGTCACTGACCTGATCGCCTTTTTCGCCGATTTCTATGCGGACTTTGACCGGGTCAAGGCCAACGATATGCTGGCGACGCTGGACATCAGCCCGCTCGCCCGGCTGAAAACGCTTTCCAAGGGCACGAAGGAAAAGGTGCAGCTCATCCTGACCATGAGCCGCAAGGCACAGCTGTTCCTGCTCGACGAGCCGATTGCGGGTGTTGACCCAGCAGCGCGTGACTACATCCTCAACACAATTCTGTCGAATTACAGCGAGGATGCGTCGGTGCTGCTGTCCACCCACCTGATTGCAGATATTGAGCGCGTACTCGACGAGGTCATTTTCCTCAAAAACGGTGTCATGACGCTGCACGAAAGCGTCGATACCATCCGCGAGGAACATGGAAAATCGGTCAATATGCTGTTTAGGGAGGTGTTCGCATGCTGAAGCTGCTGAAATATGAATGGAAGGCGTGCGCGCGCATTTGTCTGCCGCTGTACGCGGCGATGCTGCTGATGAGTGTGTTCAGCGCGTTGATGACGACCGATGCCGCACAGGACTTTATGAATGGCATCCCAACGGCCATTCTCGGGATGCTATACTTTGCGATGCTGGTCGCAGTGTTTGTGGTGACCGCGGTCATCCTGATCCAGCGGTTTTATAAAAACCTACTGGGCGACGAGGGCTACCTGATGTTCACACTGCCTGTGACGGTCGCGCAGCATATCTGGAGCAAGGTGATCGTCGCGGTTGCGATCTGCTTCCTGAGCGGTATCGTCGCACTGCTGAGCATTGGGGTTCTGGGTTCCGGCACCGGCCTGTTTGCCGGCATCGCCATGTTGCTGCAGCAGTTTGGTCATGTAATCGCAACGGAACCGAATACGCTGGGCTATATGCTGGAGGGTATCCTGCTGCTGGTGCTGAGTACGGCCAGCGGGGTGCTGTATCTCTACCTGTGCATGGCGCTCGGCCATCTGGCCAAAAAACACCGCGTGCTCATGTCGGTCGTGTGGTACTTTGTGCTGTCGACCGTAGCACAGTTCCTGCTCAGCTTTGTGCTGCTCGGTTTCGCGACCGGCCCGCTGCAAAGTTTGGCGGAAGCATTGCAGAATTTGCTGCAATGCGTACCACAGCAAACGATGCTGCACGGCATACTGCTGGGTTTCTGCTTCGCGACCGCGATCCCGGGCGCGATCTGCTACGGCGGTACCTACTATGTGCTGAAAAACCGACTGAATCTGGAATAAGCGAAACGCAAACGGGGGACGCGCGTCCGCGCGTCCCTTTTTGCACCCATTTGGACTGGCGATAGACAGAAAATCTTAATATTTTTGCATCTATAAACAAAAGAATCGTGCGGTAGGATAACCATATGGATAGGGAGATAAAGGAGGAGAGAACCATGACGGCGGAGGCACAAGCAGTTCCGGCGCGCGGCAAATCGCGCGCCGCGGGATACACGGTTTGCGAATGTATTGGACTATTCCTGACGTTTTCGGCGGCAGGCTGGCTGTGGGAGGTCGCGCTGCACCTGCTGCTCGACGGCGAGTTGGTCAACCGGGGCACGATGCTTGGGCCGTGGCTGCCGATTTACGGTGCGGGTGGTTTGGCGGC
>DSLFI04101__coassemble_509_pt1 | contig 16774 bp, 13 predicted proteins | sample DSLFI04101__metabat2_low_PE_004 | metagenome-assembled genome bin DSLFI04101 | reverse complement strand
GCGCAGTCCACACCGACCTCTACGACCGGAAGGATGTCATTCCCTTTGACAAGATCGAACTGTTCTTCCGGGCGTACTTGAAGTGACTGCCGGAGGTAGTGTACTATGGTAAAATTGTTGTGTATTCTCCTTGCAGCCGCCAATCTCTCTGCCTGTGGAAGCCAGCAAGCCCCAGCAGATGCTGATTTGTTACAGACCGTGATCGAGGAAGACGCCTCCGCAACGTCTCCGCAAGCCCCAGAAGAGCCTACGCAGGAGGAATCCGCTTTGAAAATTACAGTTGGAGAGCACGAATTTTTGGCTACCTTCGAAGATAACAGTTCCGCTGAGGAATTTCGTGAGCTGCTTTCGCAGGGTCCGTTGACCATTGAAATGGAAGATTACGGCGGTTTCGAGAAGGTAGGCCCACTTGGTACAGAATTGACACGAAATGACATGCAGATCACCACAGAGCCCGGCGATGTGATTCTCTATCAGGGCAATCAGGTTACCATCTACTATGGCACCAACTCATGGAATTTTACTCGCCTTGCCAGAATCGACGATCCGTCTGAACTACAAGAAAAGTTGGGAAGCGGCTCGATTTCTGTTACTTTTTCTCTGACATAAACGAACCTGATAAATGGACAATTACAATTTTATGTAGCCCTTTCATTTATCGAAAGCGCATTTCCCAAAAAGAGAGCCAAACTTGTGCACTTCGCGTAACACAAGTTTGGCTCTTTGCATCGTTTTGCCGTGAAAGATCGACAAGCTACTATGTACCTTGTTGGGGTATTTTATGCTAAGGGAGTTGACGGCTGCAAAATCATGGAGAAGTTGCACCAGTTATATGGTTAGAGTAAGGCTCCAGAAAATCCTGTTTGAAGTCGGTCACGGTTAAAGGTCGACTGTAATAATACCCTTGTCCGTAGTTGCAGGAAAGCTGCGCCATCATCTGTGCATTTTCCTGTGTTTCTACGCCCTCGGCCACGGTGCTGATATTCAGCTGCTTAGCCAGCTCCAAGATGCAGCTCATGATTTTGCGTTGCGTACCCTCGGTGTCCTTGGCTACGCCCATCAAAAATAGCCGGTCAAGCTTCAACTCATCGATTTTCAGCCGCCCTAAGGTATTTAGAGAGGAATAGCCGCTTCCGAAGTCATCCATGGAAATACGGAACCCGGCAGCCCGCAACTGGTCGATGCAGGCATTGACTTGATCCGTATGTTCCAAAGCCAAGCTCTCTAAAATTTCCAGCGTAATATACCGGGGGGATATATCGTATTTCCCAGTAATGGCCAGCAGTTTTTCTACATAACCCTCGCTGGCAAATAGCAGCCTTGTCTGATTGACGGAAATGTTGGTGGGTGTCATCCCTTCATCCATCCACTGCCGCAGCTGCTTGCAGACCTTTTCCACCATATAGAGATCTAGTTGCACACAGAAACCATTTTCCTCGAATAAAGGAATAAACTGGTTTGGAAAGATTAGACCCCTATCTTGCGTCTGCCAGCGCACCAAGGCTTCAGCACCCGTGAGCAGGCCCGTGCTGAGATCCATTTTGGGCTGCAAATACATGCAGAATTCTTCCTGCTCCAGAGCGCGTTGCATATGGCTTTCTACATACAGACGCATCTGCTCGGCATCGTGAAGAGCCTCGTCGTAGATACAGATGGACTGCTTTTTATCCTGTTTCCCTTGAGCCAACGCAGCCATCATATAGCTATGTTTGGCGGCGGCCGAGAACGGTTCGGGAGCTGCTGCGGTCAGCACACAGCCGCAATACACAGAGACAGAATAGTCTCCCAACCGCTCGGAGGCTTCCTGTTGGATGAGTGCAAGGAGGGATTGAATGCGATTGATGGCTGGATCCGCCTGACTTTCCTGCAAAGCCAGATAGAATACATCAGCGGACTGTCGGCAGAAAAACTCACCCGGTTGGCAAATCTCGTCCAAACAATACTTAATGTGACATAAAAACTGATCAGCGATAGCAAGACCGTAAGTTTCGTTGATATGTTTGAAGTTCCTCAGATTCAGCGCGACCAGCATCAGAGGGATTTTTTGGTTGCAGGCCTGCGTTAGTAGCGAGCGGAATTCACCGTCGTTATATGCGCCTGTCAAATTGTCATACCGGGACAATTGTTCTAATTGCTGCTGGGTACGGCTCGCCTCTTGACGTGCTTTCCTGATGTTATGATAGAGGAAATGCAGGCATAGACTCAATACTAAGACGATAAATGCCACCAGCAAATGAAAGCGATGTACATAAAGCCACTCGATGGGTGTGTAAGTAACCTTCGTAGACATGGCCTGATAGAACATGCTCTGGCTTTGCGCATCGGAGACAGAACGAATATACCGATTTAAAATAGATAATAAATTTCCGGGGACATGATTTGTGACCCCGATGCAATAAGACACGTTTTTGTCACTGGACCAATCAACGGAAAGATTATCATAGAGGCCTTGCTTTTGCAGGTAATAGTTTATGGAATATGTATCCATACGGCCACAGCCTAGTTCGCCAGACCTTAGATTGTTGAGTACTGCTTGGGTGTTGCTATAAAAACGCTGGGTGTCCTCGTCAGCCGAAAGGGTATCAGCGGATGGACCCAATACAAGCAAACTACTTCCACTAAAATAAGGGGAGGTAAATTGGATGCCGTCTACGGTAATATAGTTTGAGGTGCTGGCAGCACAGGCAATCAAATCGACCTGCCCCTGCTGGATACGCTCAATACCGTCCGCGCAGGATTGCACAATGACAGGCTCGTACTGCAGGCCCGTTGCTTCTGCCAGAGCTTCAAAGTAGCTGGCGGCCATGCCCTGCACCTGTCCGTTCTGGGCATCTTGCAGCGGCGCATTGCCATCGCAGAAAGCGACCTTCAGTGTCCCTAAATCTTGAATATATTGCCTGTCCTGCTCCGACATGACAAATCGGCCGCTGGAGTAAAAATACTCATCGTAAAGGTCGGTTTGCAAATAAGGATATGCTCGGCTCATCTGGTACATTGCAGTATTGAGCGGCTGGAGCAAAGACTGGTTCCCTTTATACAGAGCAAAGTAGTAGGGCGTAGGAGCAAATCTCGCTATGGTGCGAAAGTTGTCCATGATCGCCATGTCAACCTGCAGGATGGCATCCGCTTCGCCTGTGCGTACGGCTTGAAGTGCATCGTTAATGGTAGGATACTCTATCACTTCGTAAGTAAAATGGTTTAGTTCCGCATACTGCGACAGATCTTCCATGCGTTGGGATAATGGTGGAGCAGATGCAACTTTAATCCCGTTCCAGGAAGCAAAATCCTCCTCTGCCCACTGGGTGGAGTCTTCCAAAACGGTTAGGGATGTGTATGTGATTCCATAGCTATAGCTGGGATAGAGGAAATATTCCTCAAGGGCCGGGAGATAGTTCATGGTTCCCATCATGTCGATCTCGCCGGTCATCAGCATTTGCATCAGGGTGTTGATTTGCGTATTGGTGTCCCCTTCAGCCATTACAAACTCATAGTCCCAGTTCGTGTATAGACTGAGGTATTCCAAATAGTCTACCATATACCCGGCATATTCCCCGTTTTCATCCAGATAGGAAATGCCACGCTGGATGGGAAATCCCACACGGACCACGGTATTCTCGTTTGAAGCTCCCTGTGCTGCTGGCATGATAGACATCATTGTGCATACAGCTAATATTAGCCATGCCAACTGTTTTATTCGTCTCACCGTAATACAGATCCTCTCTATTAACAGCTATTTAGCTATGGCAATCCGCTTATAAAAAGCAGATGGGTTTACATGTAGCTTGTGGTTAAATTTGTGTAGATGGAGAGCAGCGGTTCTTTTTCGTGTCTTGGTAAGGGCAGCGTCTGCCGCTGCAAACATTCCATTTCTTCCAGTTTTTCATTTTTACTCATAGCTCCTTGATTTGCTTAAAAGTTATCCAAATCGAGTGATGGAATAAGGAGGTTTTTATCAGTGGGTATCGTGAAACACCTAAAGCCATCAAACAATGAACAGGAAAGGCCGCTACCGGTTTGTGAGGGATGAGCAAAGATTTTGCTCATCCCTGCTGTATGGTTACTTATTTTAAGGAATGTAGATGAATTTTGATAATAATAACTCTAATTTTATATCGTCAGAAAACACGAAAATTTAATGCTTTTCTCCCCAAAAAATGAGATTATATTCCAGATGCAAATGATATCTTACGAAAACAGCTTATAGGGTACAGGTCTGAACCTCATCGGAGAAGTCAATCTCTCGGGGACGGTCAGGTGTAGGACAACCAAAAAAGGCAGGACGGCATGGCTGAAAAGCCATGCCGTCCTGCGACAATCAAACTACATCCTTATGCGGGCAGCCCTTTCGGATTGCCTGCTGTTTTCGGTTGAGTTTGCTTTTTATTATGCGTTTTCCATGATCGCCTGAACGGCGGTCTTGGTGTCGGTCAGCGGGAACAGCTCGTAACCGACACGGCCGGTGTAGCCGCAGGATTCGAGGTGCGAAATCACCTTTTTGTAGTTGATTTCGCCCGTGCCCGGCTCGTGGCGGCCGGGGGCGTCAGCCACATGGATGTGGCCGAATGTATCGCCATACTTGGTGATCGTGTCGCAGATGCAGCCTTCATTGATCTGCATGTGGTACACGTCATACAGCAGCTTGAGCTGCGGTGAGCCGATCAGGCGGACAATCTCCGCACCCATCTGGGTGGTGGCGAGAAAGTTGCCGACGTGATCAGTCGTGATGTTGAGCGCCTCGAGGTTGAGGTTGATGCCCTCGGCCTCGGCGAGCTTTGCACACTCGAGCAGCATGTCGTACATCGAGCACAGCTTGACGGTATGAGACAGGTTGTCATAGTGGTCGACGACGATACCACCCTCGCCGAGCGCATTGGAGTGGATGGTTACGCTCGACGCGCCAACCTTCTGAGCCGCCGCGATCGACTGCTTTAAGTAATCGAGGTATTTCTGTTTGTGCGTCGGGTCAACAAGCGAATAGTCCGCGTCGCCATTGAAGCCCGAGATCGCGATGCCAGCCTTTTCGGCAGCCGCGCGGGTCGCGTCCAGATCGCGGATGCGCCAGTCCCAGAACTCGACTGCCTCGAAGCCATCGTCCTTTGCGGCCTGAAAGCGGTCAAGCCAGTCCAGCTCAGTATATAGCGTGTCGATGCACGCACATTTTCTCAGTGCCATGTTGTCAGGTCTCCTTTACATGGATTGGAAGGGCGTGGGGCGGCACCCCTGCGTTACTGCCATGATACCGCCCCGCGACACATTATTCAATTTCGGAAATCTTGACCGGGCGGCCTTCATGCAGCGACTTGGTCGCGGCTGCGGCCATCAAAACCGGATACAGACCATCTTCACCAGTGACCGGGGTCTCCTTGTCGTTAGTAACCGCATCGGCAAATGCCTGCATCTCAGCGACGAATGCGCCGGTGTAGCGATCCCACATGACCTTATATGCTACGCCGTGCACCGCGCCGTCCGCCGTGGACAGAACTGCGGTGTTCGGGGTGTCGTTCTGGTCCTCGGCGCAGCCTTCCGAGCCAAAGACCTCGACGCGCTGGTCGTAACCGTAAACCGCCTTGCGGCTGTTGTCGATCACGCCGATTGCGCCGTTTGCGAACTTGAGCGTGACCAGCGCAGTATCTACGTCGCCGGCTTCGCCAATACCGGGATCGACCAATACCGAACCAATGGCATTGACTTCGGTGACCTCGCTTCCCGCAAGGAAACGCGCCATGTCAAAGTCGTGGATCATCATGTCGTAGAAAATGCCGCCGGACACCTTCACATAAGACACCGGGGGCGGCTCGGGGTCGCGTGAGGAGATCTTGACGATGTTGACCTTGCCGACCTTGCCATCGCGTACCATGTCGTACACCGCGCGGTGGTTATGGTCAAAGCGGCGGCAGAAACCGATCTGCAGCTTAACGCCAGCCTGTTTGGCCGCGTCGATCGCTTCATGTACGCGTGCCAGATCGTAGTCGATCGGTTTTTCGCAGAAGATGTGTTTGCCGGCATGTGCGGCTTCAATGATATACTTGGCGTGTGTGTCGGTCGAGGAGCAGATCAGAACAGCCTCGATTTCGGGATCGTTCAGGATGTCGTTTGCATCCTTAGTGCAGTTCGGGATGCCGCACTGCTTGGCGAATGCTTCGGTCTGTTCGTTCATAAACGGGTCGGCGATGGTTTTGATCTCCATCTCCGGCACAAAACGGGAAATGTTTTGGGCGTGAACCTTGCCGATGCGGCCCGCGCCGATGATGCCAACTTTCATGGGAAAAGACTCCTTAAGGAAAAGAATTGTAAGTAATCATAATAGGGAGAACGAGAATTGCGGGGGTAGAAGAGAAAACCGGCTGGTGGTTCGTTCGCGCAGCGAACGTTGGAGCGTCAAACGCCGTCAAACGAAAGAGAGAGCGGTGTTTCTCTTGGGGGAGTGGAAGATCAGGACATCCATTCCGCGAAGCGGTCCAGACGGTCCTGTGCGTTATCCTTGGTGATGATTTCGGTGCCGGTGTCGACAACCGAATCATATTCCTCACCTTGCAGGATCTTGACCATGGTCTCGACCGCCTTATAGCCGATGTCGAAGTTGTTCTGCGCAGCGGTCATGGTCAGTTCGCCATTGAGTACCGCTTCAACGGCAGACTTCTGTCCGTCAAAACCGAGGAAAATGGTATTGGCGTATGCCGGATTGTCCGCTGCTGCGCGCGCTGCGGCCAGTGCCATGTCATCGTTGTTCGAGCAGATGATGGCGACACCATCGGGGAACTTATTCATGATGCCTTCCATGCAGGTGACGGCCAAATCAGCGGTGGCGTTGGCGTACTGCACTTCCTCGTCAAGGAACTCGCCTCCGGCCTCGGTGATGCCCTCACGGTAGCCATCCATGCGGGCGGTGTTGGTTGCGTCGCCCTGTACGCCGGCGATCTCGATGCACTTGATTTCTTCCCAGCCGGCGGCTTTAGCAGCTTCAACGGCAGCGATGGCGCCCTTCTTAGCGGCTTCCTTATTGCCGGTACCAACAAAGCTCAGGCACTTATCCGACTCGATATCGGTATCAAAAGCGACGACCGGCTTGTCGGTGTCTGCAATTGCGGTGGCAATGGCCTCGGATTGTAGCGGAGCGATCAGATATCCGTCAAAGGATTCGTTTGCCAGATCGGTGGTCAACGAGTTGAGCTGCTCCTCATAGTAGGTTTCTCCCGGAGGGCCTTTGATGGACAGCTTGACCAGATCGGGATGTTCTTCCTCGTAGGCCTCTGCGCCTGCCTGCACAATCTGCCAGAACTCGGACGCGTTGGTCTTGAGGATCATGCTCAGCTCATAGGGGCCTTCCTGTGCGCCATCGCTCGAAGTGGTGTCCGCGCTTTCGGCGCTCTGATCCGAACAGGCCGTGATGCTGAGTGTGAGTGCACCTGCCAGCATTGCAGCAAACAGTCTCTTGGTTTTCATGTCATTCATCCTTTCTCCTCTTCTTGTGTGTGATTATGTGCTGTGTGCTATTTGCGTGCTTATTGTATCGAAGTTTTTGTGCGGTGTCAACCATATCGCGTGTCAGTAGAATCGCGTGTTTTTATGAAAATCAATAAATTGTATTCGTTTATTTATAAAGAGAGAGAAAATAATAGAATATGACGCTTTATTATTCCAAAAATACAAATATAGAACTTACGGCAGGAATTGTTGTATAATCTATACAAGCATAATTTGAACTAAAACAAGGCAGATTATTTTAGATTTAGAACTTTTATGATGGAATAATGTTGTTTTTTAATCTTTTCTGAACTGGAGGCGATTTCAGAAAACATACCTCGACATGTGCATTTGCACATATTTTAAAAAAGCCACACAAAAGCGGAGCGGAAAATTGCGGAAAGCACATACGATGTGTTATAATAGATGCATCATCATTTTAGCGAGTACAGGCAGGGATCCCTATGAGCAAACGAGCGACTATTCAGGATGTCGCCGAGCGGGCAGGCGTCTCGCGCGGCACGGTAGACCGTGTGATAAACAACCGTTCCTATGTCAGCGCCGAAGTGCGCGCGCGCATTTTGCAGGCCATCGAAGAAATTGGCTACATCCCACCGCGGCAGGTGCAGATTGACAAACAGCCGGAGTCTTTTCCGCCGCTGCGACTGGGCGTGGTACTTCCCAACTGGACAGGCGGCTTCAAAAACGAAGTGAGCGAAGGGATTGCCAAGGCACGGTGTGAACTGGCGCCTTATCATGTGGAAATTCGTGTCTGCGTATGTGAGACCGATTTGCCGGTCGAGTGCATTGAGCATCTTGATGCCCTGGCAAATTGGGGGGCGCAGGGCATTGCGCTGTGTGCGCTTAACGATATCGTGATCGAAACAAAAGTTGGCGAACTGACTGATCGTGGTATTCCGTGTATCACGTTTAATTCTGATCTACCGAGCAGCAAACGACTGTGCTTTGTTGGGCAGGACTATGCCAAGAGCGGCAGGATTGCAGCCGAACTGTTGAGCAAATGTGTGCCGTGTAATGCACACATTCTGGCTATGGTGGGCAATCTGGAATATCACGGACACCGGACAAGACTGGACGGCTTCTGTGCGCGTATGCATGAGCTTGGCTTTTCCGCTGCACAGATTGAGATCACAGAAACCTACAACAACTACCGCTTGACCTGTGACAAGGTACGGCAAGCGCTGCATGATATGCCTGATCTGGTTGCGATATATATGGTCAATCGTAGCGTCACTGGCTGTACCGATGCACTGCGTCAGGCCGGTGCAATTGGCCGGATTCATGTGGTTGCACACGATGTATCCGCGCGTACCAAGCTGCTGTTGCAGGAAGGGAGTTTGGATTTCACTATCACACAGGATATGGTTCGGCAGGGATATCTGCCGCTCATCCTGCTGCGCGAGCTACTGCACAAAGGTACACAACCGCAAGAAGATCAGCTTTCTACGCGTATTTCCATCATCTGCTCGCAAAACATAGAATAATGAAATGAGTATGAAAAATGCGTTTCCATACAGGAAACGCATTTTTTATATTTCGATGCATTATCTTACAATACCAGCCTGAATCGGAACCAGCCGTCTTTCAGTTCGAACTGGAAAACGGCACCATGTTTTTGACAAAAAGCCGAGATGGACTGCACTCCAAGACCGTGCCCTTCACTATGCGCAATGGGTAGCCCGTGCGCGTCAAAGGCCACTTCTCCGTCGCATGGATTGGAGATTTGCAACATGATGCTGGGGGTTCCTACCATCTTGCAGCGGATTACCCTTTGATCCTGCGGTAATGCCTGATTGGCGTGGATGGCGTTTTCCAAGGCGTTAGCAACGACGATTGCCAATGCGCCTTCGTCCACTGTCAGCGTGTCCGGCAGGGATATTTTTGCCTTTACAAGAATATCCTGATTTTTAGCCTGATCAAAGTAAGAGGAAAATACAGCGTCCAGTATCGGCGGGTGGCACCAGCGGATTTCTTTTTGCTCATCCAGATGTCTCTGGGCAGTATCTAAGAAATCCAGTGCTGACTGTTGGTTTCCCTGTGCCACCAGTTCTGCGACGGCTTGGAGTTGGTGGCGCAAATCGTGGCGTTGGATTCGGATAGCTCCTTCGACTTCTTTTATGCTCTGCAATTTGGTTTTCAGGGCGGCAATTTGCACGGTCAGCAGTGCAGCGCTTTGCCGTTCCATTTGAATGTTGTACTGCGCTACAAGGCTTTTGAATACGGCAACATACACAAAGACCAGCGGGATGATAGCAGTGTAGACATAGACACGTTGAGGAAAATTTTCCAAATAGCTGGTCGGCCAGGCCGATACGAGAATAAGATAGATGCAGAATACGCAGGGGATGAGCGTAAGCACTCCCCAGCGGGCAGGGATGATCTGAATCAGCATGCGAAAGGGTTGCCGCAGAAAACGCCATTCTAAATAGATGGCTGTGAAATAGAATGCACACATCAATAGGATGTTGGCCACTGCGGAAAGCCCGAGGGAGTCTGTCAGCCAACGGATCATGGAGGCTGACAATACGGATACCATGATTTGCGTTGTATAGTTGAATACTGCCTGAGCAGGACTATCGTTGGCAGCCCAGTAGGTAAGTAATATGGCAGGGACAGAAATGGTGAGATAAAACACACGGAGCAGCAGTAATTCTCCACCAAACCACAGCAACACTGCGCTGGAGGCTACCACCCAAACGCTGTAAACCGCCATAATGCTCAGAAGTTTCCAACGTCCAAAACGAAATTCGGTCAAGCTTGCCATCATTCCTACCGTCATCATAGAGATGAAAAATGCGCGAAAGACAAGAAATATCACACTTGTCACGGTGGAGCTCCCTCCTCGTTTTTCAATTTCTTACAGTACAAGCCGTAGATGGAACCAACCATGTTTCAGTTCAAACTGGCAGACGGCGCCATTTTTTTGGCAAAAAGCAGAGATGGACTGCACTCCGAGACCATGCCCCTCTTTGTGCGCAACAGGTAAGCCTTGTGCATCAAAGGTCACATCTTCGTTGCATGGGTTGGAGATTTCCAACATGATACCAGGGGTTCCTACCATTTTACAACGGATTTCCCGCTGCTCTTGGGGCAGCTTGAGATTGGCGTGGATGGCGTTTTCCAACGCATTGGCAACGACGATTGCCAATGCGCCTTCGTCTGTTGCCAGCGTGTCTGGCAGGGAAATTTGGGCCGTTACGCAAACGCCTTGATTTTGAGCTTGGTCAAAGTAGGAGGAAAACACCGCATCCAGCACAGGCGGGCGGCACCAGCGGATTTCCTTCTGTTCATCCAGTCGCTTTGTTGCGGTATCTAAAAACGCGAGCGCTGCTTCTCGATCTCCCCGTGTTATCAGTTCCGAGACAACCTGAAGCCGGTGACGCAGGTCGTGGCGTTCCGTGCGGATTGCATTTTCCGCTGCTTTCACCGCATCCATGCGGCTTCGCAGGGCAGACACTTGTAGGGTGGACAGCTGAGCCTCATAACGGGCGCTGTTTTCTTTCTGTACCCGATCAAAAAAGAGGTACATCAAGTAGTAGGCGCCGCTGCATACGATCATCAAGCCATAGGTCAGCACGATTATTGTAGGGGAATTAGCGAAATTGCTGGCGGTATATAACATAGCAATAAATGCGGAGAATGGGATTAGGCAGAGAATGCCCCAGCTGCGATTGAGCTGGTGAAGCATTTGACGGTATGTAATACTGAACCGCCGCAGGATAAAAAACATCAGAAAGAAGGAAAGGGCGCGTACGGCAAAGGCATAGTATTCGCAGTATCTGCTGTGCTGGAGAAGCTGCGCGGTCAGCATTTCGTTAGCCGTTCCAATACAGCCAACGAACAGTCCGGTGATAATACTGAAAGCGGCGCGGAAGTCCCGATACTGGGAGCACCAAAGTGTGACTAAAATGTAAGGGAGCGTCACGGTAAAGAAGCCCACGCGATAATAAATGTCCCAAAAATTCAGGAAAAGCAGCCCGATCAGATTGGAACCGACAATCAGCACCGCCGTGACAATCCAGCGGGTCCGCCACTTGGCGACCGGTTTGCGGAAATCGATCAAAAGCATCACAAAGATCCCCAAAAAAGCTTGTGAGATCCCAATATAGAAGGTGTGATAGAAATCCAGTTGCAACGTCATTCCTCATTTCGTCAGCGGTTGTGATCATTCATCGGCTTCTGCCAGCCAGTAGCTTCCCCATGCCTTCTTGAAGTCCGCTGCCGCTGTCCGAGGCAACGCCACGGTCTGGCCGTTGTCCAGCAGGGCTGTTTGGCCGTGAACCCCGGTCACATGCTGGAAATTGAGCACAAAGCTGGCTCCGCACAGGCAAAAGCGTCGGTCGTCCAGAAGGGGAGCTGCCATCTCCCGAAAAGAAACCCGAATCGTCTGAGAATCTACGGTGTCATCGGTGCAGTAATAGCGCATGGCTCGTCCCACCCGTTCCACATACCGGATACGTTCAAGCAGGATGCGACGGGGGCCATCTGCCGTGGTCACTACAACAGCGCTGCTTCGCCGCTGATGTAGCTTCTTCACCGCCCCGTCCAGCACCTGAAACAGCTTATTTTCTTTCACTGGCTTGAGTAGATAGAAAAAAGCCCGGACATCGTAGCTGTCGGCGGCAAAGTCGTTGGAACTGGTGAGATAAACGATTTCACCGCCCTCGCCCAGTGCCCGCAGACGCCGGCCGGTGTCGATTCCGCTCAGCTCCGGCATGAGGATATCCAGCACATAAAGGTCAAATCCCCCTGCGTATTCCGCCCGTGCCAGCAGCGCGCTACCGCTTTGGAAAGTCTCTATCTGTCCATTCAGGCTGGGGCGGGCTCGAAGATAGGTATTTAGCAGTGCGGCTGCCTTATCAAGTTGTTTTTCATCATCATCACATACGGCGATTCGCAGCATCACTATCCCTCCTTCGCAACAGGGTGCAAATTTTGCACAGATAGCATCGGATTTTGCACAAATGCTCTGCGATTTCACACCATTTGTACAATGAAAATAGCATGGAAGCACAAAAACGTCAAGAGGGGATTATAAAAAGAAGGTTGGCTATTAGAAATCTGTTGCGAGCCTCAACACTCGCCACGCAAAAGACTGTTTCGGCGATGTGCAAAATGCAGAACTGATTCAAACTAGGATTAAGTTTGTTTTATATTTTGACTGTGCATGATAGAACCTATTCGCCCCAACAAAAGCGGATATGCAAATCAAGTCTTTTTCTTTACTAACGCCATACATTGCAGATTCTGCGCAAAAGGAAGCAAATTTTTTGCAGTCGATTCACAATGGCAAAATTATCATTAAACTAAAAATAGTGCCCAAATATGCATGGTAAGTGGCGATGGAGAGTTACCAAATTTGGGCAACTATCAGTATTTTCAGCGGGGGAGGGAGCTATAACTGGAGCGGCGGGGATTCGCCATATGGTCACGCCGGGTTCTGATGACTGACGGGAGTGGGGCGGAGTTTGCCGTTGCCTATTCTACGGAAGATTTTATGGCTTGACTGAATTCACAATCTTGATATTTATGACAGAAAGGAAAAACGACTATGGCTCAATACTGTGACAATAAGCGGGACTGCCCTTGTACCTATAACTGCATCCGGCACGGAAAATGCTGCGAATGTGTGGCACATCACCGAGATCATGATGAAGGCGTGCCAGGTTGCTTCTTTTCGAAGGAAGCGGAAGCTACCTACGACCGCAGCATCGAGGCGCTGGCGCGGGATCACGGAATTATCAAATAGGGAAGAAGTTATATTGCATGTACAAAGATAAATTGCCAAAGCAGCGAAAAGAGGTGCCGCTGGATGGAGGGGGTATTGATACCCTCTCCCAATTGTTAGCCGACGCGTTGGGGCAAGCGGGCGTAGATCGGAAAGATATCATTCGTCTGCGGCTGGCTGTGGAAGAAATTCTGGGGCTGTGGAAATCACAAAGTGGAAATGAGACGATTTGCACTTTCCGGTGTGGAACCCGGCTGGGGCGGATGTATCTTGAAATTTCGGCTCCCGGCAGGCGCATCGCCCCAGATGAGGCGGTCACCGATATGGCGGGACGGATGTTGTGCTCCGATCTGATCGCACAAGCAGGTCTTTCGCCGGTTTATTCCTATCAGGATGGAGCCAATCGCTTGGCGCTCTATCCCGCCAAACCGCAAAAGGTCAGCCCGCTCTTTCAATTGCTGCTGGCTATTTTGAGTGCGATAATAGCGGGTACGGTGCTTCTTGCCTTGCCTGCCGGTGCGAGAGAAGCGGCGGCAGGCGTGGTGAATCCACTCTTTACCGCGCTGATGGGCATTTTACAGACTTTGGCAAGTCCTATGATTTTTCTCAGCGTATGCTGTGGGATTATCAACATTGGAGATATACATATATTGGGCCGGATTGGCAAAATTGTAATACTCCGCTTTCTGGGCGTCATCTTCTTGTTGGCTTCCGTGACAGCACTTTGCTTTGTGTGGATGTTTCGGCCGGAAAGCGCGACGGCATCTATGGGGGAAAACGCTGCAGCCCAAATTTACAGTATGATTTTGGGGATTATTCCCACCAATGTCATTACACCATTTCTGGAGGGGAACTCCCTGCAGATTATTTTTATGGCGATCTGTGTAGGGTTAGTGTTGCTGGTACTGGGAGAAAAGTCCTCCCGATTGCGAGTCCTGTTGGGTGAAATCAATACAGCAGTGCAGTTTATGATGGAGATTGTAAGCCGTTATATCTCGCACTTGGTCTTTGTGAGCCTGCTTTCCCTGATGCTTTCCGATGCCCTGAGCAATTTGGGTGGCGTAGTAAAGGGATTGCTTCTGGGTATAGCCGCCTGTGTGGCATGCCCACTGCTCTATGCCCTGTGGGCCGCGCTGCGTTTGAAGGTATCTTTCCCCATGGTGCTGCGTAAGCTGCTGCCTACTTATCTGATTGCCTTGTCCACCGCCTCCTCTTCGGCCGCGCTGTCCACCAATTTGGAGACCTGTGAGCGTCGGCTTGGCATCTCCGGGCGTATCGTCCATTTTGCCGTTCCCTTGGGACAGGTGATATTCAAGACTGGCGCTGCGATGGGCTTTTTTATACTGGCACTGGGGTTGGCGGAATTTTACGGGGTCGCAATGTCCCTGCCTTGGGTGGTTACCGGTGTGTTGACGTCGGGACTGTTAGCCATCGCCGCCCCGCCGGTACCTGGAGGAAGTTTAACCAGCTACACAGTACTGCTGGCTCAGCTGGGAATCCCGGATGGGGCCATCGGTTTGGCTGTGGCGGGTAATGTGCTTCTGGATTTCTTTATGACTTCCTGCGGCATCTCCTGCCTGCAATCGGAGTTGATGCTCTCGGCCAACAAGCTGGGAATGCTGGATCGGGAACGATTGGAAAAGGAGTAAATCGAATACAAACTATGTTCTGTGTCAACGGTGCAATGTGGTTACATCTCTGCGTTCAAAGATGAGATGGCATTGCATCGCTGAAATGGAGGGCTTGATGTGAATATTGTAAAAACAAGTGAAGGTACGAAACTGACCTTTGCCATAGAGGGACGGTTGGACACCACCACAGCCCCTCAGTTGGAGGAGGAGGTAAAAGGCGCACTGACCGGTGTAACCGAGCTGGTGTTCGACTTTTCACAGTTGGAGTATCTTTCATCTGCCGGCCTGCGGGTCATTTTGGCGGCGCAGAAGATCATGAACAAACAGGGGAGAATGGTTATCCACCATGTAAACGAGACCATTCTGGAAGTATTTGAAGTCACGGGCTTTTGTGAAATCCTGACGATTGAATAAGGAGGGGCATCTATGAACAACAACGAAATGGGCATGATTCGGCCCGAACTGCCAAACATTATCGGCTTATCCCACATCTGTATTTTTGTGGATGACATGGAGCAGGCCGTGGACTATTACCGTGCTTTGCTCGGGGTGCAGCCTGACCACTGTCTGCCCCACTGGAAAAACGAAGGCTTTTTCCGGGCAGGCGGATTTGTAGATGAGGCGGCGGACGGGGATGTCTCGATTGCTTTTGTCAATGTACCCGGCACAAAACTCACTTTGGAGCTGATGCAGTACCACTACCCCAAGGGACGGACAGAGCCGGTGCTCTTTGCCGCCAACGATGTCAGCGGCGCCCGCCATGTGGCTTTGAAGGTCACCAATATTGAAGCGGCATTTGCGCATATCCAGTCTATGCCGGATACCCGGCTCATCAACGAGACGGAGGCCTATCGGGTGTATCAGATCAGTGAGACGCAGCCGTCGGATGTCCGGTTTTTCGATCAGGCACCCGGGGAAACCGATGAGCGAAATACTGAGACCGCGAAAATCCTCGGGCAGGTGCGGTATTTCTATTTCATTGACCGCTATGGTCTGCAATGGGAATTTGAGCAGGGTCACACCGATATCGGCGACTGATCCCGGATGAAGGAACACACAGGACGGTAAGGCCGCATCCGGCCTGCCCCACAGTGCAGGAGGCGATTGACACGGAAAAGACAAGCATGAACCTCATTTTTCTGGAAAATGAGCGGGAGGCGAACCGGTATTCTTGCCGCTGCTTGCAGGTTATGGCGCTGATTGCCGCATTGGCGTGGGTACTGAATCTGCTGGATGTTTTTATTGTTCCGTCCGCCGTTATGAATGTGGCTATGCCTGTGTGCATCTTGTCCTTCCTGCTGCCGACCATGTTTGGTTCCAGAATGACCCGGCTGGGGGGATGGTATAAATATCTCATTATGGGCTGCTGTATTTTGGGCATCACCGTGCTGTCTATTGCTATCCCGAAGCACACTGTGCTGGCGTGGATCGCCCCGGTGCTCATCAGTTGTCACTACTACTCCCGAACGCTGACCGCCAGCGCCCTGACCGCATCGGTGGTCTGTCTGTACGTCGCCGGCATCGCCGGTCTGTTCGTGGGGGAGGGAGATCCGAATCTGATCAAGGCTTTCCATGCGGAGGAGGCGGTAATCACCCCGGAGATTTTTAAGGAGGCGGTGCTGTTCTTCCTGCTGCCCCGTTCCGCAATTCTGATGGGCATGGCCTTCGTGTGTATTACCGTGGCCAAGCGTACCCGCAGCCTGCTGGAAAAGCAGGCTGCGGATTCCTGTGCCCGGCAACGCATTGAGACTGAGTTAAATGTGGCGACCCAGATTCAGGCAGATATGCTGCCACGGATTTTCCCCGCGTTCCCTGATCGCAAGGAATTTGATATCTATGCCGGCATGACGCCAGCCAAGGAGGTTGGCGGCGATTTCTATGACTTTTTTCTGGTGGACAACGACCATCTGGCCATGGTGATTGCCGATGT
>DSLFI04101__coassemble_508_pt1 | contig 16777 bp, 11 predicted proteins | sample DSLFI04101__metabat2_low_PE_004 | metagenome-assembled genome bin DSLFI04101 | reverse complement strand
CGCCGTCACAGATCATCATAACGGTCGAACGGATGTGGTCGGTGACAACGCGCAGCGAAATATCGGTCTTTTCGCTGTCGCCGTAGTGCTTGCCCGCAATTTCAGAAACCTTGTTTGTGATGTTGCGCACGGTATCTACATCAAACAGTGAGCCAACACCCTGCACCACACAGGCCAGACGTTCCAGACCCATGCCGGTATCAATGTTTTTCTGCTTCAGCTCGGTGTAATTACCGTTGCCATCGTTGTCGAACTGCGAGAATACGTTGTTCCAGACCTCCATATAGCGGTCGCAATCACAGCCGACCGTGCAGCCAGGCTTACCACAGCCGTATTCCGGGCCGCGGTCATAGTAGATTTCCGAGCAGGGGCCGCACGGGCCGGAACCATGCTCCCAGAAGTTGTCCTCCTTGCCGAAACGGAAAATGCGCTCGGCAGGAATGCCGATATCCTTGTTCCAAATCTCAAATGCTTCCTCGTCGTCCTGATAAATGGACGGATACAGGCGGTCTGGGTCGATACCAACCCACTCCGGGCTGGTCAGAAATTCCCAGCTCCACGCGATCGCTTCCTTTTTGAAGTAATCACCAAACGAGAAGTTGCCCAGCATTTCAAAGAACGTACCGTGGCGCGCAGTCTTGCCGACGTTTTCGATATCGCCCGTTCGGATGCATTTCTGGCAAGTCGTTACGCGATGGCGCGGCGGCTCCTGTTCGCCAGTGAAGTACGGCTTCATCGGCGCCATGCCCGAGTTGATCAGCAGCAGCGACGGGTCGTTCTGCGGGATGAGCGAAAAGCTCGGCAAGCGGAGATGCCCCTTGGTCTCAAAAAACTTCAGGTACATTTCGCGCAGTTCGTTTAAACTTCTGTACTGCATTTGTCTTTATCCTCCAATAATAATTTTACATAATAAAAAAGCTCCCGCCCTACTGTTAGGGGCGAAAGCATGCTTCCACGGTACCACCCTAATCTACGTCCCAAAAACGCATCTTAGATGATCGGATATCGCGGATCAGGCGGCCTGCTTTCGCAGGCTGCTCGGAAGTGGCTGTATTCCGGTTCGGCCAAGGGCTTGCACTCTCCCCTCTCGCTGTAAACCGACGGACGGAAAACTTGTTTCCTCATTGCATTGCACTATATACTTACTTATAAAGTATATCATCTTTTGCCCGTTTGTCAACAGAAAAACCGGCCAAACGGCCGGCTTTTCGGGAGAGAGAAAGAGAAATATTCAGATTGAAGCGGTGTCGTCAGGCCGGGTGACTTTTTTGACCCATTTCCAACTACGCAGCCTGATGACAACCGGGATCGCCTTATATAGCTGATCCCACTTGAGCAGGAAAAACACGACAACCGGCGCGCACTGCCACCAAAATGCCGCCATTGCAGAAAACGGCACGATAATCAGCCACATACTGACAAGATTCATCTTGGCACTGAATGAAGTGTCACCGCCGCCGCGGATGATGCCGTTGTCACACGCCATTTGATATGCTGTGCCGACTGTTGTAACCGCAAGCACCAGCATGAACTGCATGGAATAGCGATAGGCATTTTCAGTCAACGTGCCGCCAAACAGGTGCAAAATCGGCACGCGCAACGCAAAGATTGCAAAGCCGGAACACAGGCCAATTGCGATGAACAGTACCTGCAAGGTGTGCACGAGCGGATGCAGTCGCTGCTCGTTTCCCTCGCCGATGGTACGGCCAACCACAATGCCCGAGGCCGATGCCGCGCCATATGCAACCACCGACAGCACCTGAAATACCTGCACCGCAATGGCATTAGCTGCGGTCACGTCGCCACCTAGATGGCCAAGGATACCGGTCTGCACCATTTGCGCCACACCCCATAAAGCTTGGTTGATCAGTACCGGCGAGGAAACACGCGTATAGTCACGGATGTAACTCGTGTCTATATGGAGCAATTTGCGCAATGTGAGGTTAAGCCGATGCTCTTTGTATTTTAAATAATAAATCACGATCAGTAACTCAACGCAGCGTGACACGAGCGTTGCAACTGCTGCGCCCCTCACACCCAATTCGGGAAAACCGAAATTGCCGTAAATCAGGCAGTAGTTCAGGCAAACATTGATAACCAGCGTCGAGCCGGAGATAACATAGCCGATTTTGACAATACCGATAGAGCGCAAAGACGCTACCAATATATTGGTGACTGTAAAAATAATGTAGGTAAAACAAATGATTTGAAAGTATTTGGCACCCTGTGCAATAACGGCTGCGTCATTGGACAGCAACGACAGAAGCTGGTGTGGAAAAAACAACACGACACCGAACATCAAAACTGCGAGTGCGCCACCGAAGCGCAACGCTACGCCGATGATATGCGGAATAGGTTCCAACCGGCCTTTGCCCCAATACTGTGAGCCCAGCACGACCGCGCCCTCGCCCGCACCGACAACCAGCATTTGCAGCAGATACTGAACCTGATTGCATAGGCTGACACCGCCCATCGCATCCTGACTATACCGTCCGAGCATCAGTGTATCCATCATATTTACGCCATAGGTCAGCAGGTTTTGCAGCGCAAGTGATAATGCTAAAACCATAAATGATTTATAAAATGTCTTTTCCCGAATCATGATGGCAACACCTTTATAATAGGAGCATTAAGGACTACAATCAGTGCTATCCTATCCCTTTTTGTTAGCATACCGAAATAACATCTGGTTTGCAATCATAAAATGCTGCAATTTATTTATATTTTGTGCTATCATAAAACAGAGGTGAAGCCATATGAAAGTGACCAATGAACCCGGCGTATTATCGCGCTCGGAACGCTTTTTTTACACACCGTCAACCACAGCACGCAGCCTCTTTTTCTATGTTACACGCGTAGGGCATTACTATTATGACGAACGATACAACTTTCTTGATAGTTGTGACGTAGCAAAGCAGGAAAGTCACAAAAACTTCTTTTTGGCTTATGTGCGTGCTGGTACTTTGTATTTTCAAACCACACAGACTTTTTCAGCGGAACGTGGGCAGGTTGCGCTGATCGACTGCCACAAGCCGCATCGGTTTTATACAACCGGTTCCGCCGAGGCGATGTGGATGCATTTTGACGGCTCCAATTCCGCCGCGTTTTTCCAACAGATCCTCGCTTTCCGTGGTGGACGGCAAACCTTTACCCCGCCACCAGACAGCCGTATCGAGCAGGAACTGGCACACATTATCTCTGGATTACGCAGTGCGCGTAGCAGCGAAGTTGATTGTTCGCAACGTATTTACCGCATTTTATGTACATTACTACTCCCACACGCGCCTACCCATACGGTTGCGACAGACACTACAATCACGCGCGCTGTTCGCTACATTGACGAGCATCTGTTCGAGCCGTTATCTGTCAAACAAATTGCATCAACGGTTCACCTCAGCCCCTCCCATTTTTCTCGGCTATTCCGCAGCACAACAGGGTTTTCCCCGCATGAGTATATTATGCTGCATCGCATTGATGAGGCGAAGGCGCTGCTACAGTCGACGAATCTATCTGTCAAAGAAATTGCGTTCCGTGTTGGTTATCACAGTGAAGTCAACTTTATCATAGCGTTTACGGATAAGACCGGACTGTCCCCTACCCTATTTCGTAGAAACACGTTATAACCACATATCAGAATGCATCTTGACAAAAAGATTGAAATATGCTAATTTGTATATATACGATATATACAATCTTTTTCTCTTGACATGCCATTCTGGTAGATGTACAATTGTATTACTTCAATGATACATTAGAAGGAGGAACCTGTATGAAATGGAAACAATGTTTAGCCTCCCTGCTGGTTGCCGCCAGCATGACTGCCTCTCTGCCTGCCGCACTTGCCGTTCATGATGCGGATCAGCCTGCAACCCGTGGGCAGGTGTGCGACGCACTGCTGGAAGCAGCGGATGACTACAATCCCGGTGTGCAGGCTAGCGATATCATGCAAGGCGATCCGGACGGTAATTTGCGGGAAAACGACCCGGTTACACGTGCCGAAGCCCTCATTATGTTGCAGCGAGCTTTTGGTGGCCTGCCCACGCCGGTTGGAGACAATGCGCTGAAGGGTTATTCTGCCGCTAACTTTGTCGACATTCCCGCATGGGCGCAAGCAGAACTGACAAATGTACTGTCGTCAGGTATTGTTGCCGGCACCTCGGACAGCACCTTTTCACCGGATGAAAACGTCACAATGGAACAGCTTGCACTGTTTATCCAGCGCACCTATGCGTTATTTGGTACCAATCTGAAGGATGATTTCTATGCTACAGTCAATAAAGATTGGCTGGATTCCGCCGAACTCTCCCCTGGACGTTCGATAGCCGGCGTATTGAATGACCTGATGTACGATACCGAGCCAATCTCCAAATTGATCCAGCAGGCTGTTTCCAATCCGTCTAATGAGGATGCAGCACGCATTTCCGCGTTGTACAATAATATTATTGACTGGGATGCCCGCAATGCTGCAGGTATTGCACCAATCCGCGTCTATCTGGAAGCAGCCGAAGCCGCGCAGAGTGTGGACGACGTTATGGCGGTGAAACGTCAAATCGCAGAAGATCTGGGCGGTAACCTGCTGGTCGGTTTTGCGCTCTCGGCCGATGCCAAGGATTCCACCCGCTATACTGTTGGCTTCTCCCCTTTCTCCCCGTCGCTGACCAAAGAAGTTTATGCCACAGATAGCGGTACGCAAAAGGACGCTTATCTGACCTACATCCAGACCCTGTTCCAGCTCGGCGGCGCAGATGCGGAAAGCGCTGCATCAGACGCTGCACGTGTCTGGGCAATGGAAAAGGAATTGTCCACACATGCGCTTGATCGGCAGGAATACAGCGATGTTGACAAAACCTATAACGTCTACACAATGGAGCAGCTCAAGACCCTGTTCCCGACGCTTGATCTGGATGATTTATATGAGCAGACTGGTCTGACCCGATCGGACGAGCAGATTATTGTCAGCGATGTCGGCCTACTGGAAGCTACGCCAAAGTACTTCACCGAAGCGCATCTCGACGATCTGAAAGCCTATCTGCGACTTTCCATTTTGGCTGGTTACGGTGGTTATCTGAGCCGGGATTTTAAGGATGCCGCCGATCAATACCAACAGGCGTTCCTTGGCACTTCCGGTACGGTAAGTGACGAGGAAAACGCAACCCAGATGGTGCAATATTACCTATCCGATGAACTGGGCCGCCTGTACGCCCAAACGTATTTCTCACCTGAAGCCAAAGCGGATGTCGAGGATATGGTGCGGGATTTCATTGAAATTTACGAAAGCCGCATTCGAGCACTTGACTGGATGAGCGAAACCACCAAACAGAAGGCAATTGAAAAGCTGGAAACCATGCGCATCAAAGTCGGCTATCCTGACGATGGAAAATGGAACGACTATTTCAAGGGAATCACGCTCAGAACCGCCGAACAGGGCGGCAGCTACTTCGACAATATCATCACGTTGTCCAAAGCACAGCAACAGATGATGATTGAATGGCAAAACGAGCCGGTTAACAAGGATTTATGGGGATTATCCGTTTACACAATCAATGCGATGTATAACGCCCAGAATAATGAGATCGTGTTTCCAGCCGGTATTCTTCAGGCGCCCATGTATGATGTTGATGCACCTCGCGAGCAGAACTTAGGCGGCATCGGCTATGTCATTGCGCATGAGATCACGCACGCCTTTGATAACAACGGTGCCAAATTCGACAAGGATGGGAATGCTACCGACTGGTGGACGGCTGAGGATTATGCGGCGTTCCAGCAACTGTGCGACGAGGTGGTAGAATTTTATGACGGTGTAGAAGCTGCTCCTGGCATCACCTGTAACGGCACGCTGACACTGAGCGAAAACATTGCTGACTTGGGTGCGGCACAATGCATCCTCACTGCCGCCCAGCGCGAGGCAAACCCAGACCTCGCAAAGCTGTTCACCTCAATGGCGAATACTTGGTGCTCCACTATGACGCGCGCCACCGCAGCATATTACACTACAACTGATGTACACGCACCAGACAAACTGCGCGCCAACCGTGTGCTGCAATCACTCGATGCATTTTACGAAACCTTTGACATCCAGCCCGGCGACGGCATGTATGTTGCCCCTGAAAACCGCGTTTCCATTTGGTAACACGCCCAAAATGCAGCTACACCGCAGAACTTTCGTTCTGCGGTGTAGCTTTTTTCATTTAGGATACGACGATCATACGAATCCTGCCGCCATTTTCAGCGGAAGTATTGGCATAAAGTCGGAAGCTCTTATAATTCGATTTAGCGCTTTGCAAGGAGATAAACTCGTCTCTTGACTCAACGTATACGCCGATTTCACTCGCAAGCTCGTAATAGCCGTCGTGGGTTTGTACGCCGCCTGCGCCGTCAAAAGCCTCTACATCGACAGTATCGATTAGTTTGAGTTTTTGCGTTGTAAAGCCGCTGTTGATAACGCCCTCCGCTGTTGAATATCCCTTAGGAATGCCAACCGGAATACTACCTACAATGCCGGAAAGGCTATCGACCTGATAAACCGCTTGCTCCATTTTCGAACCGTTCCAATACTCAACACGAACAAAATAAGTAGATTCTTCGTCGCTGACGCGTTGCTCCGGATAAACGAAACCATATACCCAACTGTTGCCGGTCACATCACCCAACACGATATTGGTCACTGTACCTGCGCTATCCGCTATGGTATACCGGATTTGTTTAGACTGGATGGTCGCCTGCACGATATCCTCTTTCTGGATCGCACACAGCGGCGCACCGGGCAATACTTCTTCGTACACTTTCACCTGCGGCGAAACCAAGCGGTCGCCCAGTTTGGCATCCGCAATCGTCCAGCTGCCGGACACTTTACTGCCCAGACTGCGTTTTGTCAACCGCGCGGTGCCGTCCTTCGTCGATGCAATGGTGACCACACGCCCCACCATGCTATTCAAGTCGGTTGCCTCTACATTGATATCACGCAGTACCAGACCATTAAACAAGTTCACTGTTGCCTGACCATCCTTTAGGGCAGTCACAACACCTTGCATATCTGCACTAACTTGCGCCTTGGGGAATGCCGCAATCACCGCACCCTCGGTATTAAACAGCAGTGTGATTTCCGCGTCTAATTTCAGGTCGGCAAAGCTAAGCGCTGCCGTATCCGAAATGGCAAAGGTCATGCCATACATCGTCACCGACTGGGGATAGCTGATAGTCGGCGTTCCGCTCTGATAGCGGCCGGTAATGCGGGCATCCGTTACAAGTGCCTGACGGTTTGCCGCATCCAGCGTAACGACATCATATTTTTTGAGTTTGGTTGCGTCAACCGTAGTGCCGTTTTTGATGATCGTATAATTTTCTGGAATGCTAACCGCCGTCGCCACGCCGTAAACGAACGAATGACCGCCCGATGCGGTTGCCGTAGGCAGTACGGCCATCAGTTCCAGCGTGCCATAATCATCATAATAGCAGGTCAGCTTATCGCCAGAATGAATATTCGCCCATACCTCAGAAAACGCGCTCAGTTTCCAGCCGTCACGTGCAATAAACACCTTCGTGTTGCGATCCGGGTATAGCGACCGTCCTTCCGTCCGCACCCGGTTCGGCTCGACCGAAGTTACCGTAAAGGTTTCCGATTCGTTATCGTCCGGCACGATGCCAACCGCCGCTTTATCTTCCTTGCCGATTATCAGCGTGCCGCGCATACCGATCAGGCTCTGATCCAGCGTGCCAGCTGTTTTGCGCGGTGTTTCATCAATCGCACCATTTTCATAGAATATCGCTTCATTGGGTTCGAGCGATGCATTCGTATCGCTTGTTGCCAGCAAGATGCAGTTTTCCACCGTTGCGGATGCAACCTTGTCCAACAGCGTACCGCCCTCGCCGCCTTCACCGCCTTTGAGCGGGGTGCCCAGCGTATTCAGCAACATCGTTGCCGCATGCCCACGCGTAACCGTTGCCTTGACGTCCGTCAGGTCAACACCGTCCGTCAGTCCCAGTGACTGCGCCCGTGCGATATAATCTGCGGGCCAGAACGGGCCAATATCCTGCTCGGTATAGCCCAACATGCGAAGCAGCATGGTGCATACTTCGCCAAAGTTCACCGACTTATCCGGCCCAAAAGTGCCATCCGCATAGCCACGGATAATCGCCTGCTCTTTCAGGTCGGGGTGCCGCACCGCGGCGTTGATGTATTGTGCGGCCCAGTGCGTATTCTTCACGTCGGGAAAAATGGTGTAGCTGCCATACGCGGTCACATCGGAAAAACCCATTGCGGTCACCGCCAGCTTGCAAAACTGGGCGCGGGTCAACGCGGTATCCGGCGAAAAGCGGTTGTTGCCCATGCCCTCCATGATGCCCAGTGCGTCCAGCACGGAGGCCGTCTGTTCCAGGCGACTGTCCGAAATATCAGAAAACGCGGCTGATACCGGTGTAACTGCCAAAATCAGCAGTAACAGAATACTCAATAAACGTTTTTTCATCGTTCCTACCTCATGTCATTGCGTGCGCAGCGCGTCGACCGGCTGCAAATTCGATGCCTTATTGGCGGGATACAGACCAAAAATGATGCCAAGCAGTGCAGAAAACAAGAACGCACCAACAATCAGTCCAAAGGACGGCAGCACAGTGAACTGCTCAATACTCGGCATATAGCTGTTTTGCATTTGCTGCATAAGCAACAGGTTGCCCAGTATCGCAGACAGGAAACAACCCAGTACAATGCCAATCAGCCCGCCAAAGCAGGATACCACCGCAGCCTCAACTAAAAACTGCCCGATGATATCGCGTTTACGCGCGCCAATCGCCATACGAATACCGATTTCACGCGTACGTTCGGTTACCGAAACCAACATGATATTCATAATGCCGATACCGCCGACCAGCAGCGAAATACCCGCAATACCACCACCAAGCATAGCGTACATATTGGAGGAAGCCTCCGACTGTTCCTGCCACTGGCTATTGGAATAAGCGCTGAAGTACCCGCCGCCTGACTCGCAACGGCTTTGCATAAAACCGGGTAACAGCGTTTCGGTCAGCTCATCAATATCCTCCTTGGATGCTGCCTTGATGACATACTGCTTATCCATCATACCGCCCATGCTCATCATACTGTTCTGCAGCGTGTATGGAAACACGATCAATTGATCCTCGGTATTGATCTTCCCACCGTATTTACCAGCATACACGCCGATTACCTCATAGCTTTTGCCGCCGATTCGCAGCTTTTGTCCCAGCGGGCTCATGGCGCCAAAGAAATATTTCTGGAGCGTCTCGCCAATTACACAGACGCGCGCGCGGTTGTCGCAGTCGCTCTTGGAAATATCACGGCCGACCGAGATGGTGCGGCTTGTCACCTCGCCATAATCCTGATTGCCGAAGTACATATAAGTATTGTTTTCGTTGGTCAGTTTTTGGCTGCGATATTGGATACCATTGCTCTGCCAATCGTAATATTGGCTCTGAGGCGACCAGGCAGCCACTTTGTCTGCCAATTCTGTATCCAAATATTCTTCAAAGTCCTCCCAGTCACGGCTTTTCGCACCATAGCCGGAAACATCAATGCGGTTGACACCCATCGCCTCATACTGCAACCGTTGCAACTTGGTACCGCCCTGAAAATAAGCTACGATGGCAATAACCGATGCCACGCCAATGATAATGCCCAGCATGGTCAGGATCGAGCGTACTTTGTTGTTCATGATGGATTTGCATGCCATACGGATGGTTTGCAGCCAATTCATGCGCCCACCCCTTCCTGTACCGGCCTGTCAGACAGAATACGGCCATCCTGAATGGTCACAATACGTTTGGCCATCTGCGCCAGATGGTTGTCATGTGTAATCAGAATGATTGAAGTGCCTTGTTCGTTGAATTTCTGCAACAGTTGCATGATCTCCAGACCCGATGCGGAATCCAGATTACCGGTCGGCTCATCGGCCATGATGATCGGCGGATTGGCCGCCACCGCGCGTGCAATCGCAACGCGCTGCTGCTGGCCACCTGACATCTCGCCCGGACGGTGCTCCATGCGTTTTTCCAAACCAACCGAAATCAGCGCTTCGGTTGCCAATCTGCGCCGTTCATCCCGCCCCATGCCACGGTAAATCAGCGGAAGCTCAACATTTTCCAAAGCGGTCAGCGCAGGAATCAAGTTGAATCCTTGAAAGATAAAGCCGATCTCGCGGTTGCGGATACCGGACAACACCGATGGTTTGAGTTCACTGACCGGCTGTCCGTTTAAATAGTATGTGCCATAGGTTGGGATATCCAGACAGCCGAGGATATTCATTAACGTAGACTTACCCGAACCAGACTGTCCAAGGATACATACAAATTCACCCCACGCGATTTCGAGCGAGATATTGTCTAGCGCGCGGACTTCATTTTCCTGCCCTTCATTATATATTTTGCTCATCTGCTGCACATCGACCAGCAGATCAGCGCGTTCTTCGGTTTCGGGCAACACATCGGCCTGCTGTTCTGTTTCGACAGACTGTGCCGCTTCCTTAGGCGCTTTTTTCTTGAACATCGCGCCCTCCTTATCCGAGCATGACGCCGCCGTCCATATTCATATCGGCGTACAGATCCTGCGGCCCAGCCAGATAGACCGTTGTCCCTTCTTCAATGCCCCAATAGATTTCTGTATTGGTCGAATCCGAAATGCCAATCTCAACAGGGACAAGCACAAACTCGGGCGGGATACCTTCCGTGCCCTCCGGAATCGGCAACGTTTCAAAGAACGGGATTTCCTCGCCGCTTTCATCCGTCAGCGGCTTTGCGAACACCGCCGTGCCGTCCTCTGTGTTGACGATGGCACGCGAAGGCACCATCAGGCAATCCATCGAAGACGCAGTCGTAATCTGATAATCAACCATCATACCGCTGTAAATGGACTGCCCTTCGATTGGGTCGATCGAAATCACTGCACGAAAGGTTGGCATGCTACCCTGTCCGCCGCTGGAATCCTGCGTCGGCTCCAACGCGACAGAATCCACCATACCGGTTAGCGTCAGTTGCGAACCATCGTAGTTATACATATTCATGGTTGCAAACTGGCCGGACTGCACTGCGCCCACATCGGTCGAGAGGATATCCGCATTGACAACAATATCATTCAGGTCAGCCACGACCACAATCGGTTCGGCTCCCGTAACTTCCTGCTGCTCCACTGCATTCAGGCTGACGACCACGCCGTCAATCGGGGACTTGATGGTTGCATTCTCAATCAGCTTCTTCAATTCGCTGATCTGTTTCTGTTTGTCCGCTACCTGTTTTTGCGCCGCTGTGACACCATTTTGTGCGGTAGTTACGCCGTTTTGTGCGGCAGTAACCTCCTGTTTTGCCGAATCGCTGGTCAGGCTCATGATTGTGGCGCCGCTGCTGTAACTATAATAGTCAATGCCATTGACTGCCGTAATCTCCCCGCTAACCTGCGCCGTAACCGCTTCTTCGCGACTATACGCCAATGTGCCGGACTCCGCGGGGAAAACTTCACCTTGTGATGCGGTGGAGATCGTCGCAGTTGCCGTCATACCCTTAGTCAGCGTACCCGGGTTTTTGACCGAAATCTCCACGCGGAACATCTTAACGCCCTCTGCCGAGATCTTCTCAGACTGTTCGACCGAGGAAACTGTGCCTGAAACCTCACTCATAACAGACGGAATAGACACAGTAGCCGTTTGCCCGGACTGGATGTCCCCGCGATATGCTGAACTAAAATACTGCGATAGCTTCATCGTGCTGTCATCAACCATGTAGCCAATGACTTCGCCTTCGCTTACCTGCTGGCCGACACGATAGGTTGTTTCATTTCCCTCCCCGTCCGATGCAGGGATGATTTTTCCCGTAAACGGCGCGGTCACATTCAGCTTGTTCAGCTTATTCCTTGCTGCATTCAGCGTGCTCTGTGCCGATGATACTTCAGCCTGTGCGTCCGTTACGGCGCGCTGTGCCTCAGTTAGCTCAGTTTGCGCGGTCTGCAACTCTTTGCGGGTCTCTGTCGGGTTGACAACAACCAGTTCGTCCCCTTCCTTGACCTCGCTGCCCACCTCAACCAGAACACTGGTGATGGTGCCCTTCAAATCGCGGCCTAGTTCCTCGCGTTTTTTTGCTGCGGTTACACCGCTGCCTTCGATGTACGTTTCCAGCATGCCGCGCGTTGCAACAGCCGTTGTCTCCCCTGTCGTCTCCGTACCAGTATCACGGGTTTTCCATACTAGAAAGACCCCGCTAGCAATCAGGAGCAACAATACGGCTATGCCGATTGCCATGCGCACCCCTCGGTTTAGGCGACGTTTTTTCTTATTCATCTTATCCGCATATTTGTTGCGCTTGGGCATTGTTGGCGTTTCCACAGCCGTCGGCTCTGCTGAAGCTACCTGCTGTGCAGCTACCGCTTCCGTGTCCACCGCCTTATCTGCTTGCATATCCGCTGCCTCTGCCGCAGCATCCTTTGCCGCCTGCGCCGCAGCCGATACCTTACTTCCGGACTTTGCAACATGCGCGCCGCCTTTCGCGGACAGCTTTGGTTTCTGCTTGTTTTCCTCACTCATGGGTGCTGATCCTTTCTGTTCTCTAACCTTTGGTTTCCTTCATTGCATACGTTTATTCCGGCACGTTGTCCATCCAACGGCCAAAAAAGTCGTGCACCTTTTGTGGTAGTTCATCCAGTGTGCCGTCGTTGATAAGTACTCCGTCGTAGGCATATGCGTCCACGCCATCATCCGAACGATTTCCCAGGGCCCCACGCACCTGTTCCAGTGTCGGCCGACGTACCAGTACCGCTCGGCAACTTATACCGACCGCCTGTCGAAAACGCTCAATTTCCTCCGGCTCCCGGATGTGCACAAATAGCATCTCTGCATCGCTTTGCAGGAACTGTCCGTACTGCTCCATACAGTATCGGAACGGCAGATCGTTAAATTCGATACAAACCTCTTTCAGACGGGATAAAAACCGCCTGGCCGCAGGGGACTTCTCCCCATCCCAGCCAGCTGCATGTGCGACCTGTAAAACAGGTGTAATGGACGAAACGTTTTGAACCCGCCAGAATGCGGCCGCCATTTGGCAAACTGTATCTTTGCCGACACCACCGCTGCCGTTGATCACAAAAACATGTTTCTGCATCCAAACGCCCCTTCAACGCATACTTTAACTTATATATATTATCACAGGATATGGCATGTTGCAAGCAAACAAGCGGCCATTATATCCAAACTTTAACCAAAAAGCCCGCCGTTTTGCACAGCGGGCTTTGGATTTACTGATTTGCCTTTGGCTCGGTAATAACTTCCTTAAATGAAGTCGCAAGGCCGGCAAGGCTTTGGATTTCGCTTGGGATAATAATTTTGGTCGATTTACCATCTGCAGCGGCGGTGAATGCCTCCAGCGACTTGAGCTTGATAACCTGCTCTGTCGGGGATGCCTGATTGAGCATTGCGATCGAATCGGCCAATGCCTTCTGCACCGTCAGCAAGGCCTCGGCCTCGCCTTCCGCTTCCTTAATCTTGGCCAGACGGGTCGCTTCTGCACGCAGTACAGTGGATTCTTTTTCACCCTCCGCTACCAGAATGGCAGACTGTTTCTTGCCCTCTGCCACCAGAATCGCTTCGCGGCGCTCACGCTCAGCCTTCATCTGCTTTTCCATCGATTCCTGAATGGCTGCCGGTGGAATGATATTCTTCAATTCCACACGGTTGACCTTAATGCCCCATGCGTCGGTCGCTTCATCCAGAATCGCACGCATCTTGGTGTTGATAATATCGCGGCTGGTCAGCGTCTGGTCAAGCTCGAGGTCACCGATGATGTTACGCAGCGTGGTCGCAGTCAGGTTTTCGATCGCTGCCATCGGGCTTTCAATACCATAGGTGAACAGCTTGGGGTCAGTGATCTGGAAATACACGACCGTATCAATCTGCATCGTAACGTTATCCTCAGTGATAACCGGCTGGGGCGGAAAATCCACCACCTGTTCCTTAAGCGTCACGCGACGCGCCACGCGCTCAAACAACGGCACCTTGATGTGCAAGCCGGTATTCCAAGTGCACTTGTAGGTGCCCAATCGCTCGACGATATACGCCTTGGCCTGCGGCACAATAACGATATTACTGGCCAAAAACGCGATGAGCAGGATGGCTAACAGGATCCAAAGTCCATAAATCAGAAACGGTATTGGCATAGTTTACTCCTTTACTCCAGAAAAATTATCCTACCTTTTGCACCACGGCTTTGACACCGCGGATTGCAACAATTTTGACGGTTTCACCCACAGGGATTACAGCATCGGCCTCACTGCGCGCCGTCCACACCGTACCGAACACCTTGACTGCGCCCGTCTCGTGCAGATTGTCGATCTGCTCCGTCACAACGGCGGTTTCTCCAATGATGCGGTCAGCATTGGTGGGTTCGCTTCGTGTTTTGAGGAATTTACGACAAAATGGACGCATCAACGCGAGCAGAACTGCTGAAAAGAGTACAAAGATGATCAGCTGCGTCGGTATGCTGAACGACAGACTGGCTGCAATCAGCGCGGCCACACCACCCACGGCAAACCAAATCGCGGACAAGTCGAGTGTGAACGCTTCGACCGCTACACATAGTATGATCACAGCCACCCAAATGTACAGGCTGTTGACACCAAAAAGCATGGTTCTGATCCCTCCTTTGGCAACAGTATAGCATGCCTTTATCAGAATGTACAGTAAAACCATGATTATCTTGTACTTATCGTAAACCCATCACAACAACGGTTTTTTCTTGGCAGCAATTACACAACAAAAGCCCGGCGCACACCAATATTGGTATGCGCCGGGCCAAATCTCAACTCTATTTTTTACAGACTTAGTACATGCCGCCCATATCCGGAGCTGCCGGTGCCGGGGCAACCGGCTCCTTCTTGTCAGCAACCAGACTTTCGGTGGTCAGCACCATAGACGCAACAGACGCCGCGTTCTGCAGGGCCGAACGGTTAACCTTGGTCGGGTCGACAATGCCGTTAGCGATCATATCGCCGTAGGTCTCGGTCGCAGCGTCAAAGCCATAGCCAACCTTGCCGGAATTCTTGACCTTATCGACAACAATCGCGCCTTCAATGCCTGCATTCACAGCGATCTGCGCCATCGGCGCTTCCAGACCACGCGCAACGATCTGCATGCCGGTCTTTTCATCGCCCTGCGCAGACGCAGCCAGCGCCTCAACCGCTGCAATCGCGTTAACGTATGCTACGCCGCCGCCCGCAACGATGCCTTCCTCTACGGCTGCACGGGTCGCATTGAGCGCGTCCTCGATACGAAGCTTCTTTTCCTTCATCTCGGTCTCGGTAGCCGCGCCAACCTTGATAACTGCAACGCCGCCAGCAAGCTTAGCCAGACGTTCCTGCAGCTTCTCACGGTCAAAGTCCGAGGTAGTGCGCTCGATCGCGCCACGGATCTCGGCCACACGGTTGGCAATCGCCTGCTTGTCGCCAGCACCGTCGACGATCGTGGTGTTTTCCTTGGTGACCTTGATCTGACGCGCAGTGCCCAGCATATCCATCGTCGCATCCTTAAGCTCAATGCCGACCTCCTCGGAGATCACAGTGCCACCGGTCAGGATCGCGATGTCACGCAGCATTTCCTTGCGACGGTCACCGAAGCCCGGAGCCTTAACAGCTACGCAGGTAAAGGTGCCGCGCAGGCGGTTAACGATCAGAGTGGACAGCGCCTCGCCCTCGATATCCTCAGCGATGATGAGCAGCTTCTTGCCAGACTTGACAACCTGCTCGAGGATCGGCAGCAGCTCCTGAATGTTGGAGAGCTTCTTATCGGTAATCAGCACGAGTGCATCGTCCAGATTTGCTTCCATCTTCTCGGTATCGGTGCACATATAGGGGGTCACATAGCCGCGGTCGAACTGCATACCTTCGACGACCTCGGAATAGGTCTCAGCAGTCTTGGACTCCTCAACGGTGATAACGCCGTCAGTCGAAACCTTCTCCATCGCTTCCGCGATCAGCTTGCCGATCTCATCGTCGCCCGAGGAGATCGCGCCAACGCGCGCAATGTCATTGGTGCCGTCTACGGTCTTGGAATTCTGCGCAATCGCCTCAACAGCAGCGTTGACTGCCTTCGAGATGCCGCGGCGCATAACCATCGGATTTGCACCAGCTGCAACGTTCTTCAGGCCCTCGCGCACAAATGCCTGTGCCAGCACGGTCGCGGTGGTGGTGCCGTCGCCAGCCACATCGTTGGTCTTGGTCGCAACTTCCTTTACGAGCTGCGCGCCCATATTCTCGTAAGCATCGTCCAACTCGATTTCCTTGGCGATGGTCACACCGTCGTTGGTGATCAGCGGCGCGCCATACTTCTTATCGAGCACGACGTTGCGGCCCTTCGGGCCAATGGTAACCTTAACGGTATCGGCGAGCTGATCAATGCCGCGCTGCAGAGCCTTGCGCGCGTCCTCGCCGTAAATAAGCTGCTTTGCCATAATTGCATTACCTCCTGGTTTGCTTTTGATTACTCAACGACTGCGAGGATATCGCCCTGGCGGACGATGATATAGGTTTCGCCGTCCAGCTTAACCTCGGTGCCGGTGTACTTGCTGGTGATAACCTTCTGGCCCTTCTGGACCTCCATCTTGATCTCCTTGCCGTCGACCACGCCACCCGGGCCAACCTCGATGATCTCTGCAACCTGCGGCTTTTCCTGCGCGGAAGCCGTCAGGATAATGCCGCTGGCGGTGGTCTCCTCCGCCTCGACCATCTTGATCACAACACGATCGCAAAGGGGTTTGAGTTTCATAACGGATGCCT
>DSLFI04101__coassemble_475_pt1 | contig 17898 bp, 14 predicted proteins | sample DSLFI04101__metabat2_low_PE_004 | metagenome-assembled genome bin DSLFI04101 | reverse complement strand
TCCGCCCAGCCCATGAAGCGGCCGAAGTCGCCGGTCAGCTCCGCGTCCTGCGTCTCGATCTTGCCGAGGTAAACGTTACCGGTCGAGCCGTCGAGCGAGATGAACTCGCCTTCCTTAACGACCGTGCCGTCGGCAAAGGTCAGGGTCTTGTTTTCTTCGGAAACCTTGATGCCATTGACGCCAGCAACACAGCAGGTGCCCATGCCGCGCGCAACGACTGCCGCGTGGGAGGTCATGCCGCCGCGGGCGGTCATGATGCCTTCGGAAACGGCCATGCCGTCGATATCCTCCGGGCTGGTCTCCTGACGGACGAGTACGACCTTCTCGCCGGTCTTGTGGGCGGCCGCCGCCTCTTCCGCGGTGAAGTAAACCGCGCCGCAAGCCGCACCGGGGGAAGCCGGCAGGCCGGAGGTGATCGGCTTTGCAGCCTTGAGGGCAGCCGGGACAAACGTCGGGTGCAACAGCGCGTCGAGCTGCTTGGCCTCAACCTTCATCATGGCCTGCTCCTTGGTGCACACGCCCTCGTCGACCAGATCGACCGCGATCTTCAAAGCGGCCTGCGCGGTGCGCTTGCCGTTACGAGTCTGGAGCATGTAGAGCTTGCCGTTCTCAATGGTGAACTCCATGTCCTGCATGTCACCGTAGTGCTGCTCAAGACGGGAGGAAATGTCAACAAACTGCTGGTAAACCTCGGGCATGGTGTCGGCCAGCGCCGAGATCGGCTGCGGGGTGCGGATACCGGCCACAACATCCTCGCCCTGCGCGTTCATCAGGAACTCGCCGTACAGCTTCTTTTCGCCGGTTGCCGGGTTGCGGGTGAACGCAACGCCCGTGCCAGAGGTATCGCCCATGTTGCCGAATACCATCGACTGGACGTTGACCGCCGTGCCCCAAGAGTGCGGGATATCGTTCATGCGACGGTAGGTGTTGGCGCGCGGGTTGTCCCACGAGCGGAATACCGCGCGGACAGCCTCCATCAGCTGCTTCTTCGGGTCCTGCGGGAAGTCCTCGCCGAGGGACTTCTTATAGTGATCCTTAAAGAGCACGATCAGCTCGCTCATATCGTCGGCGTCCAGCTCGTTGTCCATCTTGACGCCCTTCTTCTCCTTAACCTGGTCGATGAAGGTTTCAAAGGTGGACTTGGGCAGCTCCATAACGACGTCCGAGAACATCTGGATGAAACGGCGGTAGGAGTCGCGCGCAAAGCGCGGGTTATTCGTCAGCTTGGCAACAGCTTCGCAGATCTCGTCGTTCATGCCGAGGTTGAGGATGGTGTCCATCATGCCGGGCATGGACGCGCGCGCGCCCGAGCGAACGGAAACCAGAAGCGGCTTTTCCGGGTCGCCCAAGGTCTTGTCGGTTACCTTTTCCAATTTATCGAGGTACTCAAGGATCTGATCCTGAATGTCCGGATAGATCGTCTTGCCGTCCTCATAATACCGGGTGCACGCCTCGGTGGTGATGGTAAAGCCCTGCGGCACCGGCATGCCAAGGCCAGTCATTTCGGCCAGATTGGCGCCCTTACCGCCGAGCAGCTCACGCATGGAGCCGTTGCCTTCCGGGAACATATAAACGTACTTCTTCATTTGGGTCGCTTCCTCCATTTCGTTTGGTGCTCTCTCAAAAACACTCTTCAATCACGCATGAATATTATAGCATGTTGGGTGCGCGCTGTTCTATTGTAGAAATTCACCGATTTCCCAACTTCTTCTTGTGCAACATGCTATATCTTCCCGTTTTTTCGGCAGAAAATCCTCTCTATTCCTTGTCTACTTTTTCGTTTCTTTTGCGTTTTTGCCCAAAAAAATAAACAATTTCAGCACACAATTGCCCGCTGGCGCGCCTTTTGTGGAATCGAACGAAGAAATGCCGGTAGAAATGCAAAACAGCCGCTGTTATGCACATCCGGCTGCAAAAAAAGACAGGGGGCACGCCATGCCCCCTGTCCTGTCTGTCATTTATGCCGCGACCCGTACCAGTCCGCCGACCGGCTGCGAGCCAATGCCCGAAACGCATATCCCCAACGCATCGACGCCCTGATAGTGCGTCTCGATAATGGAAACCGACAACATGTAACCCGCCGACGAGGTAAACGCCCCGTCCGAGAACTGGTAGAACGTATTCCCATTGAGGGCTGCATAATATTCGAGCAGCACACGCACGCCAGCCGCATCCAGATCGGACATCCTGTAATAAAAACAGGTCGTACCGCGATCCTTGCTGCTGCCCAGCAGCGACACGCCGGCTACCTTGCCGAAGTCCGGCACGGGATAGAGCTTGTCATAGCAGGTCGAAGCATCCGGCTGGTGGGTGCTGGTATACTGCGCCGGCGTGAGTGCGGTGTCACCCTCCAGCGTTTCCAGCACGCTAATCGGCACCGCGTACGACGGGGTGCCGCTGTCGCGGCTGCTGACCGTAATGCCGACCAGCCGCCCCTGCGCGTCGACCAGTGCGCCGCCCGAGTTACCGCTGATGACCGTCGCACTGCTTTCAATCATCGGGATGAGCAGCTCGCTGTAACGCGGATTGCTGACCGTGCCGGACGTAACCTTGGCACTGCCGCCGCCTGGATAGCCCAGCGCAAACACCTTGTCGCCCGTCTGCACTTCACTGGAGGTTTCCAGATAGGGCAGGTTGCTGCCCACCACGCGGATATGCGAAATATCCGCTGTCGTATCAATGTCGTAAATGCTGACCTCGCGCTTGGTACCATCGAGCATTTCTGCGACCAGCCGCTGCACACCGTTGGCAACATGGCCACAGGTGACCGCATCACCGTCCGCGCTGATGACCACACCGCTGCCCTTGCTGATCAGGCTGCCACGCGCGTCATACGAATATAGCTTGAACACCGCCGGCATACAACGTTCGTATATTTCATTCGCCGTCAGCTCTGCCGATGCCGTAATCGTAACCGTGCGGCGCAGGCTGGGGTCGGCCATACGGGTGACGATGGCCGCCGCCTCGCTGCGGCGTATCGTGCTGGACGGCAAAAAGCTGCCCGCGCTGTCCGAACCGGTCAGTACGCCCGCGCGGTACAACAGACAGACCGCATCCGCGTAGGACGCGGACATGGATACATCCGGGATGGCGCCGTCCGCCACCGTGTTGATCGCAGGCAGGGCATCCTCCGGCAGCGCCGCAGCCAGCACCGACGCGAATACCGCGCGCGAAGCGGGCTGGGTGTAATCCGACCGCGCAGCGGTCAGGATGCGGTTTTGCAGCGCGTAATCAACATAGGTCTGATACCACGGCTGGCTTTCCGCAAAATCCGAACTGCCGATATTGTAAATGCTGTGCAGGCAGGCGGCCAGCTTGACCGCCTCGGCCACGGTTAGCGCGCTGTCCGGCGCAAAGCGCGTGTCCGACTGACCGTTGATCAGCCCATACTCATACGAAGCGCGCACATTGCCCGCATACCACGCATCAGCCGCCACGTCGGTAAACTGGCCAGGCGTGTAAGTCGCCTGCGTGGTGAAGTTTTCATAGCCTGCCAGCGCCGCCGGCAGCGTGCCGAGCAGCATCGCCACCGCCAGCAGCAGGCTGCAAATCCGTTTTTTCACTGGTATTCCCTCCGTTTTCGGCCGTCCAGCGGCCTATCCCCAGTATACACCCGGCAGCTTGTCGGTTTGGTGAACAATTTGTGACCTTTGCGCCTTTTTCAGCCGCGGTAGGCCGCGACGATCTCACCGATGTACATGGTGTGGAAATCCGGCGTGGAGTAGCAGCGGTCGATGGTTTCCTGTTGTAGGATATCGGCTGGGGCGATCTCGCTCTTGCAGCGCTTACGGCAAACCAGAACCAGTTCGGCCTCGGCAAAGGTTGGCTGGCCGTCGACAAATACCGGCGTCAGGCCGCTGTCGTGCATCTTATCCATGTCGCGGCCGGACTTGGTGCCGAGCAAGTTGAGCTGGTCACGGTGTCCATCCTGTAAAAAAGACAGGGTAAAATACTCAGAGTTATCAACAAACTCCTTGGTGTACCGGCTCTGACGGATGTAGCAGGTCGCCGAGGGCTTGCCCCAGATGACGCCCACGCCGCCCCAGCTGGCGGTCATGGTATTCCACTTCTCCTCGGTACCGGCCGAAATCAGCATCCACTGCTTGCCGATCAGGTCAAAGGGATTAAAAGACTGCTTTTCAATATTGATTTTGGTAAAAGCCATGGGATTTATCCTCCTATTCATTCAAAACGATCGTGTCTGCGTAGCTTCATTTCCTGCCACTCGTCTTTCGTGATCAGGATCTGACGCGGCTTGGAGCCTTCCGACGGCCCGATAATGCCGCGTTCCTCGATCTGGTCGATGATGCGTGCGGCACGCGCATAGCCCAGCTTGAGCCGCCGTTGCAGCATGGACGTGGACGCCTGCCGGCAATCCATGATGACGTCGATCGCTTCCTCGATCATCTCGTCCTCGTCCTCGCCGGGATCGCCGCTGCCGCCGCCCTTGCCGTCGGCCTGCTCGGCCTGCCGCTCGATGTGCTCGAGGATCTCCTCATTATATTCCGCAGTGCTCGTCTGCTTGATATGCGCAATGACCGATTCGATCTCGTCGGACGAAATAAAGCAGCCCTGCACGCGCGTGGGCTTGCCCTCACCGAGCGGCGCATACAGCATATCGCCCTTGCCGATGAGCTTTTCCGCGCCGGTCGTGTCCAAAATGATGCGGCTTTCAATCTGGCTTGCCACCGCGAACGCAATGCGCGACGGGATGTTGGCCTTCATGATGCCGGTGATGACGTCAGCCGACGGTCGCTGGGTCGCAACGACCAGATGCATGCCCGCTGCGCGCGCCTTCTGCGCGATGCGGCAGATCGAAGTTTCAACCTCTTTGGCCGCCACCATCATCAGGTCGGCCAGCTCGTCGATGACAATGACGATTTGCGGCAGCACCTGATACTGGTCGACGGCTGGCTTGGCCTGCTGGCCTTCCCCTTCGTCAGCATCCTCGTCCATAGCAGCCGCAGCCGCTTCGGCTTTGGCGCGCTCGGCACGCATCAGGTCGTTATAGCCGACCAGATTGCGCACCTGATGGTCGGCAAACAGCTTGTAGCGCCGTTCCATCTCGCCCACCGCCCAGTTGAGCGCACCGGCGGCCTTTTTCGGGTCGGTCACAACCGGGATGAGCAGGTGTGGGATGCCGTTGTAGTTGCCCAGCTCGACCATCTTGGGGTCGACCATAATCAGGCGCACTTCCTCCGGCATGGATTTGTACAAAAGCGAAATCAGCATCGAGTTGATGCACACCGATTTACCAGAACCGGTGGTACCGGCGATGAGCATATGCGGCATTTTGGCGATGTCGCCGATCACCGGCTTGCCGGTAATGTCCTTGCCCACGGCAAAGGACAGGCGGCTGCGCGCATTGGTGAACGCGGGCGACGAGATACACTCGCGGATATAGACGGTGTTGACCGTCTTGTTCGGAACCTCGATGCCGACGGCGATCTTATCCGGGATGGGCGCGATACGCACATTGGCCGCGCCGAGCGACAGCGCGATATCATCCGCCAGCGCCGTGATGCGCGAAATCTTAATGCCGCGCGGGATGGTCAGCTCAAACCGCGTAACCGACGGGCCGCGCACGATGCCGATAATCTGTGCGTCGATATTGAACGAGGCCAGTGTGTCGATCAGGCAGGCCGAGTTTTCACGCAGTTCTGCCTCCGCCCCGGCAACCGACGTATGCTCGCCCTTGGCCAGCAGTTCGATCGGCGGATAGTCATACACCGGGGCGGGCGCTTTCTGGTTTTCGTCCATCTGCTCGCTCAGCTCATCCTGCTCGTCCTCGGTCAGCTTATCGGACTTGGCAGGCTTTGCAGGCTTTTGCACCTTTTCCGGCTTTTCCTCCCGCTCTTCTTTGGGTTCTGCGGGCGGTTCCTCCTCGCGGTTCTCAACCAGATCGAGGATACTCACCTGCTCGCCCGTGGTTTCTTCCTTTAAAGAGCGCAGATATTCGTCCGGCGCCATCGGCTTGCCGCCCGGCGCGCGGCGCACGGGTGCATCCGGGTCGGCGCCCGGCTTATCCTCACCCGGCGGATCGGTGTCCAGCGGGATGTCGATATCGCGTTTGCGGCGCGCAGCACGGCGCTCCTCACGCCGTTGGGCGTGCGCACTGACCGCCTCGTGTACGTTCGGCAGCTTGGGCGGCGCTTCATAACGCGCGCGCTCCTCCTCATCCTCGTACTCGTAATCAGGTGTGCGGAACATCTCCCAAAGTGCCTGCGGCGTGATGCGGCAGGCAACCAGCAGCGCCGCCACGCTCAACAGCAGCAGCACGAGCAGCGCCCCGATCGAGGACAGCGCCCACTCGAGCACGATATACAGGCCGCCTGCCAACAGGCCGCCTGACCCGCCCTCCATGCCGGTTTTCAGCAGGGCGAACAGCGTTTTCATCGAAAAATCATATTCGTTGGCGCAGGTCAGCGCATGGATGATACCGCCGATAAAAACCGGCAGCAGCACAATGCACGTCCCGCGCAGACGGACCGGCCCTTTTTCCCGCACAAACAGCAGTCCGGCCAGCGCAAACAGCGCAAACGGCAGCACATAGCCGCCCCGGCCGACCAGCGCGCCGACGCCGCTGTGCAGCCAGTCGAGCAGCGCGCCGTCGATCGGCAGGATCGCCAGCAGGCACAGCAGGCCCGCAATGCCCCAGATCGCCCCCCATGCCGCGCGCGACAGCGCCTGCTCCGGTTCGGGTGGGCGTCGCGCGGTTTTACCGCGGGCAGCCGTTTTTTTGGTTGTGGTTTTTTTTGCAGCCAAAGTGTTTTTCCCTCAATTCATTTGCTTTGCCGCGCACGGACGCGCGCGGGCTTTTCCCCGGCGCAGGCCGGATGATTGTTAGAGCAATGCCGCATCATTCAGCAAGAATGATTTGCGTGTAATTTTTGCGTCCAGATGCGGCACGGTTTCTTGCAATACTTGATGTATTACAAGAAATCGCAACAAAATCTGGGCACAAGATTTCCGCAAAGCATCGAAGATGCAATTGTGCGGTGTTGCCTTAGGTAAAGGCGAAGAAAAGTCCCGTTATCCGGAACTTTCCCTCTCCCCTATCGTACTTATCACACCATTTTAATCAGGCTTGCGACGATGGTGATCGTACCGATCAGCGTGCAGTACACAACGAACGGACGGAAATTGCCGCGCCCGGATACAAACCGCACCATGCGGATAGCCGCAAGGCCGCTCAGCATAGCCGCCAGAATACCGGCGATGCAGCAGCCCACGCTCACGCCTGCCATCGCAGTGACCGGGTCCTTTACCACGTCGACAATCTCCAGAATGTTCGCACCCAGAATGACCGGCAGCGACATGATAAACGCAAACCGCACGGCAAAGTCACGCGAGAAACCGCGGAACAGGCCGGTGCAGATCGTGGTGCCCGAGCGGGACAAGCCGGGCAACACGGCGAAGCACTGGCCGATGCCGACGATCAGTGCGTCCAGCCAAGTGGCGTCCGTCTCCGTCTTGTGCTTGCGGGGTGCCTTTTCGGACAAAAACAGGATCGTTGCCGTCAGCAACAGCAGCAGTCCGACGAGCAGCGGCGAAGAGAATGCCTCCTCAAGCTTACTTTTCACCGGCAGCACCGCAAACATCGGCACGATCGTCAGCAGCAGCATGACGATAAACCGGCGGTACGGATGGCCGTTGATCTTGAAGCCGTCGCGCACCCAGCCAAAAAACTCGACAAACAGCTCCTTAATATCCTTCCAGAACGCCACAATGACGCTCAGCAGCGTGCCGAAGTGCAGCAGCACGTTGAACAACATATAGTTGATCTCCGCGCCCTCGCCGAACAGCGTCTGCACCAGCACCAGATGGCCGGAGGACGAAACGGGCAGGAACTCGGTCAGGCCCTGCACGATGCCCTGAACAATAGCAAACCATAAACTCATGCAATATGTCTCCTTCTGTCAAGCGGTTTTGCATACGGAATTATTATAGCATATCCGCATGGCCGATACCACCTTTTTCCGTAAAAAGGCCGCTGTGCATCCACATTTTACACGAAATCCCCAGCGAGGATGCGGTCGATCGCGGCGGCGACGCCATCCTCTGCGTTGGTCAGCGTCTGCTGCTTGCAGATCGCCTTGACCGCGTCGTTGGCGTTGCCCATCGCAATCGGCAGCGCGACCGCATGTAGCATTTCCAGATCGTTCTCGCTGTCACCCATCGCGGCGGCGTGGGCAAGGTCGGTGCCCAAATCACGGCACAGCATGCCCAGCGCCGTACCCTTATCCGCCGCGGGCGTGACGACCTCGATATTATCGGTCGCGGAACTCATCACGCGCACGCCCGGAATCTGGCTGATCTGTGCGCGCACCATTTGCAGCATGACCGGGTCGCTGCTGCGCGCAAAAATCTTATCGACCGACACATGGTCGTTTGCGATATATTCTGCAATCGAGGGCACGACCCGCTTGACCGCGAGAAAACCCTCATTGGATTTATACTTGCCAAACTCCATCTCGTCATAGGGCGTAATGAGCAGCGTTTCGCCCGCGTAAACCATGACGGTCAGGCCGATACGCTCGACCGCCGCCGCCGCACGCACGGCCGCCTCCCACGGCATCGACATCCGCATGGTGCACTGTCCGGTCGACACGCGCGACAGCGACGCGCCGCCCGCCGTTACCATCAAATCATCCGCGCCCAGCTTGACGGCAAACTCACGCGCCTCACCGCAGATGCGGCCGGTCGACACCACCACATGGATGCCCGCCGCTTTGGCACGGCGCACCGCGTCCACGGTTGCGGGCGAAACATCATTGTTCGGCGTCAGCGCCGTGCCGTCCAGATCGAGCGCAATCAGTTGAATATCCTGCATAAACCTTATCTCCCTATCTCCATATCAATTTTCATCCCCTCCTAAGATACCGCATCGGGTGATAAATTGCAAGCCCACAAAGGGTCAAACATTTGTTCTTGTTTTTTGTCCTTTCCTCGGCTATTCTTTGACTCACGGGAAGACAAGCAAATCCACCCCCCAAAGGAGATGATGCCATCTTGCGAAGTTCAGAAGACCCCGCCGCGCTCGTCGACCTGCTGTACGAGATCGCCGGGGATGCGGACGCCCCAGCCAACAGCCGCCTGAGCGCGATCAAAGAGATCCTCGACCGGACGGTCGGCAAGGGCGCGATGCTGGGCGGCGGGGAACAGAAGCCCGAGCCGGTGGAGATCGTGTTCCGGATCGTCGACGCACGGTCGGATACGACATAACGCCCCGGCAGGCGGCGTTCGTGCAGTCGGAGGCGTTTGAAACGCTGTTCGGCGGCGCGGCAGGCGGCGGCAAAAGCCACGGCCAGCTGCTCGACGCGCTGCGGTTCGCGGTCTGCTACCCCGGTTCCCGGCAGCTGATGCTGCGCCGCACCATGCCCGAGCTCGAGCGCTCGCTTGTGCCTGCGTCGCTGCGGCTGTTCCCGCAAACGGTCGCCAGCTACAAGGTCAGCGAGCACCTATGGCAATTTGCGGGCGGCTCGACGCTCGAATTCGGCTACTGCGACGCGGAAAGCGACGTGACCAAGTACCAGTCCGCCGAGTATGACGTGCTGCGCTTCGACGAGCTGACCCACTTCACCGAAAGCCAGTTCACCTACCTGATTTCGCGTGTGCGCGGCGCCAACCACTTTCCCAAACAGGTCAAGAGCACGACCAACCCGGGCGGGGTCGGCCACCAGTGGGTCAAAGCGAGGTACATCGACCCCATGCCGCCCGACACTCAGACCGACTTTGACGGCGGCTCACGGTTGTTCCTGCCTGCGCGGCTTACGGATAACCCCTTCCTGCACCGCGCGGATGCGGGCTACGAAAAGCGGCTGCGTCTGCTCTCGGCACGCGACCGGCGCGCCCTGCTCGACGGCGTATGGGAGCTGGACGAGGGGCGCTACTTCAGCGAGTTCAGCCCCGACCTGCATGTCGTGGGGCCGCACGCCATCCCCAAAGACTGGCGGCGCTACCTGACGATCGACTACGGGCTGGATATGCTGGCGGCGCTCTGGGTGGCGCAAAGCCCAGACGGATACAGCATCGTATACAGAGAGTTATATCAGTCCGGTTTGATTATCTCACAGGCGGCTGCGGCCATCCTGTCGCGCGAACCGTCGGGCGAACGCATCGACTGCCGCCTTGCCCCGCCCGACCTGTGGAACCGGCGGCAGGAGACCGGCAAAAGCGCGGTGGAGCTGTTCGCGGACTGCGGATTGGATTTCGACAAGAGCAGCAACGAGCGCGTTGCCGGGTGGCTGGCGCTGCACGAGCTGCTTGCCCCGCGCAAGGATGAGACGGGCGGGGTGCGGCCAAAGCTCACCATCTTCAACACCTGCCGCAACCTCATCCGCACGCTGCCCGCCTTGCAGCACGACACGCGCAACCCGTCCGACGTGGCGAACACGCCGCACGAGCTGACCCACGCGCCCGACGCGCTGCGCGGCTACGCCGCAACCGTGTACGAGCCGCCCGCACCTGTTTCCCCTACGGCTTACGACTGCGAAGTCGGGGAATTTCTTTCCTACTAAGGAGGTACTATGACCATTTTACTTTACTGCATCGGCGCGGCGCTGCTGGTGCTGACCGGCGCGGTCGTGTCCGGCGGCCTGCGGCTGCCGCAGCGCGCCCCGAAAGCCAGCGACACGCCCACCCCGGCGGACGACGCGCTCAGCCGCGACCTCGCCGCGCTGATGGCTTATGGACGGGAGGACATGACCGATGAAATTTGATCCGTCCCCCGCCGCTATCTGGCGCAAGTTCGAGCGCGACCGCGACTACAAGCGCTCGATCGGCCTGTATGACCGCGTGCGCCGCAACGAAGCGTTTTACCTCGGCCGTCAGTGGGAAGGGCTGCGCGTACAATCGCTCGACCCGCTGATTTTCAACGTGTTGCGCCGCTGTGTCAACCTGTTCGTGTCCATGCTGGTGTCGGACGACGTGGCGGTGCGCGCCCAGCCGTTCGACATGGACGGCGACGGCCGCAAAACCGCCCGCATCCTCGAGCGCGCGTTCGCGTCTGCGATTGAGCGCTCGGGTGTGAAGGCGCTTGGCCGCCCGCTGCTCAAAAACGCCTGTGTCGACGGCGATGCCTGCTTTTATATGCACTTTGACCCGTCCCTCGAAACCGGACAGGCGGTCAAAGGCGACATCGTGGCCGAGCTGATCGACTCGACGAATATCTGCTTTGGCAACCCGGCCTGCGACGAGGTGCAGCGCCAGCCGTACCTCATTCTGTCCATGCGCCGCGATGTGGACGAAGTACGCAAGGAAGCCCGTGAAAACGGCCTGTCCGCGGCAGAAGCCGAGGCCATTGTGCCGGACGACAACGAGGACTATCTGCGCTACCGCCTAAACGGCGAAAACGACCGCGTCACCGTGCTGCTGCACATGCGCCGGACGGAAAACGGCATCGCTTTCACCAAAACCACCCGCACCGCGACCGTCATGCGCGAAAAGGAGCTGCCCTACCGCTATTATCCGGTCACGCACCTGTGCTGGAACCGCGTGCGCGGCTCGTGCCACGGCGAAAGCCCGCTGACCGAGGCCATCCCCAACCAGATCGCGATCAACAAGCTGTACTCGATGTATGTGCAGTGCATCAAACAGGTGGCCTTCCCCAAGATCATCTACGACATGACCCGCTTCCCTGCCGGTTGGTCGAACGACGTGGGCAAGGCGGTCGGCATGCGCGGCAATCCGAACGAGGCAATCGCCACCGCGTTCAAAGCGCCCGATATCTCCTCGCAGGTGCTCGGCCTGCTCAAACAGATGATGAACGACACCGCCGAGCTGATGGGCGCGAGCGAGGCCGCGCTCGGTACGGTAAGGCCGGACAACACCTCAGCCATTGTGGCAGTGCAGAACGCAACCGCCGCCCCGCTCGAGCTGACCAAAATGGAGTTCTACCGCTTCACCGAGGACTGGGCGCGCATCTTCCTCGACCTGATGGGCGCGCACTACGGCGTGCGCACGCTGGTGGTGGCGGACGAGGAGGGCGAAACGCCCTACCGGCAGAGCTTTGACTTTTCGACCCTCGCCGGACAAGACCTGCGGCTGCAAGTGGATGTGGGCGCGGCCAGCTACTGGTCGGAGACCATGCAGACCATGACCAACGACCATCTGCTCGAGAGCGGCGTCATCACCGACCCGCTTGTGTACTTGGAAAACGTGCCTGATTATCAGGTGCGCGGCAAGAGCGACCTGCTGCACGCACTCCGCATGCAGCGCCAGCAGCAAAAGGAGGAAAACGCTAATGGAAACCAGACGCAAAACAACCAGTAACCCGACCGCCGCCCCGGTACAGACCGCTCCGGCTGCCCCGGCTGCCGCCGACCCGTTCGCGCAGGGTGCGCCCGCACAGAACGCGGGCGACCCGGCCGCGCAAGCTGCACAGGGCGGTCAGCAGACCTTTCCCGTGCCGGTTGATGGCAAGATGGTGCAGCTGACGCTCGAGCAGCTGATTGAGGCGGCAAGCCTCGGCCTGTCCAAGCAAAACGCCTACATCCGCCGTAACCGCGCGGCAAACGGCATGCCCAACGGCCAGATCTACGCCGCTTTTGTCGAGGAATACCCGGATGTCAAGCCGGAGGAGATCCCGCCGCAGGTATGGGAATGGGCGCAGCAGGAAGGCTCGCTCGTCTCGGCCTACCGCAAGTGGGAGATCCTTGAGCTCAAGGACGAACTGGCCGCACTCGAGATGAACCAGAAAAACCGCCGTGCGGCAGTCGGCCCGGCGCAGAGCGACGGCGAACCGGCGGGCGTTGATCCGGTGACGCTGGCACTACTCGGCAAGTAAACAATCTGTATAAACAGGAGGTATTATACTTATGGCTATCAACCTTGCTACCAAATACTCCGACCAGATCGCGGAGGTATTCACCCGCGCATCCTTCATCAAGGGCAAAACCGCCGAGACCTTTGACCTGACCGGCGTCAAAACGCTCAAGGTATACACCCCGATCACGGTCGAGGAGGTCGATTACGACCGCGACGGCGGCCTCAAGCGCTACGGCGACGTGACCGAAATGCAGGACGTGGTGCAGGAGCTGACCATGACGCAGGACAAGGCGTTCACGCTGACGATCGACAAGGGCAACAACCTCGACCAGAACCTCGTCAAGAATGCAGCCGACATGCTGCGTTTGCAGCTGAATGAAAAGTCCACCCCGGCGGCGGACAAATATGCGTTCCTGCGTTTTGTCACCATGGCGGGCACGCTGGCCGAAAGCGACAAGCCGACTAAGTCCAACATCATCTCCAAGATTGCGGACGCGTCGCAGGCGCTGGACGACGCGCTGGTGCCGGACGACAACCGCTACCTGTATCTGACAAGCGAAATGTACAAGCTGGTCTGCACCTCGGACGAGTTCGCGGGCGTGGACGTGCTCGCTCGCCAGTCGATCGCCAAGGGCGTGTGCGGCGAGGTGTTCGGCATGAACGTCGTGCGTGTGCCGAAGTCCTACCTGCCGGATAACGTCTATTTCCTCGTCACGCACAAGGACGCGGTGCTCATGCCGTATAAGATCGCGGACGCGAAGGTACACGAGGACCCGGTGGGCGTGTCCGGCGCGTTGATCGAAGGCCGTCACTACTACGACGCCTATGTGCTGGGCGCAAAGTGCGGCGGCGTGTACGCACTGGTCGACACCGGCTCGATCTCGGCCGCACCGAGCATCTCCGCCGGTAAGATTACGGCGACCGGCGCCATCCGCTACACACTGGACGGCTCCGACCCGCGCTACTCGGACTCCGCCAAGGATTATGTGCCCGACACCCCGCTGACCGCCGAGGAAGGCTGCCAGATCCGCGCCTATGCGACCGAGGAAGGCAAGTACCCGTCCCCCGTTGCCGCGGGCTGATATCCGCCCGGCTGACCGGCCGCTGCCCAGCGCAGCGGCCACAGCCGCCGCTTTCCGGCACCCCTGCCGGAGGAAAGGAGGAACCTATGACCGGAACCGCATGTTACGAAGCAGCGCTCAACCTCTTGGGCGAAACGCTCGACACCGGAGTGTACTACGAACAGTTTGCACTCCCCGCGCTGGGACAGCTGCTGGCAAATAGCCTGCGTGAAATCAACGCCGTGCGCGTCTCACAGGGCGAGGACGCGCTGGCTGTGCCGCCGCGCATGGCTTCGCTGGACGAGGATATCCCGGCGGACGAGAGCCTCGTCGCCGAGTGTTTTCCCTATGGGCTGGCCGCGCTTCTCGTGGCCGACGATGACAAGGCCAAATTCAACTGGGCATCGTCGGAGTATGCCGAACGCCTGCTGTGCCACTGCCCGGCGCAGCTATCCGCCGTACAGGAGATGATCTGATGCGCGCCTACCAGTTTCCGCAACCCGAGGTTGTGCAGGAGACCGTGGTCAGCAGCTTTGGCGGCGTGGACTTCCGCACCCACGAGACCAAACTGCCGCTCTCCCGCTCGCCTGATATGCAGAATATGATCTGCGACCAGAACGACTATCTGGTCAAGCGCACCGGCTGGCAGACCCAGCAGACCTACGGCGCACCCATCTACGGCCTGTTCCCGCTGCCGGACGGCAACGGCTGCGCCGTACACGCTGGCAAAACGCTATACACCCGCCTATCCGACGGCTCGCAGGCTGCGTTGTGCAGCGACATGAGCGAAGCCTTTTCGCAGTCGTTCGTCATGGGCGGCGTGCTCTACCTGCTGGATGGAAAAACCTTCCGCGCCGTGCAGCGCAACGAGAAGGACACCGGCTGGGAGGCTGTGCGCGTGCAGGATATCGCCTATGTGCCGACCACAACCATTTCCGCCGCACCCACGGGCGGCGGCACAAGCTATGAAGCAGTCAACTTACTCACTCCCAAACGCATCAACACCTTCATCGGTAACGGCTCGGCCACACAGTTCCAAGTGGACGCCAAAGAGCTGGATAATGCCACGGTAACTGCCGCGGTCGATAACCAGGCCGTCACCGTCTCTTCGGTCGATCGCGCCACCGGACTGGTAACACTCGCCAGCCCACCCGCCAACGGCAACGGGCTGGCAAACGTCGCCATCACCTTTTCCAAAACCGTGTCGGGCAACGCGGATAAGATCAACCGCTGCCGCTTTGCCGGCCTGTACGGCGGCAAAAACGACACGCGCGTATTCCTCGCGGGCAACCCGGACGAGCCCGCCTGCGACTGGCAGAGCGGCCTGTACGATCCGACCTACTTTCCGGATACGGGATACACCCGCATGGGCACGGACGCGGCTGCGATCGTCGGCTACCTCAAGCAGTACGAGAGCCAGCTGATCGTCAAGGAGGGCGGCGCACAAGAGTCGGCCAGCTACCGACGCACCTTTACACTGACCGACGATGGCACGGCGCTCTACCCGCTCAGTCAAGGCGCGCAGGGCGAGGGTGCCGTCTGCCCGCGCAGCTTCGCAGCCCTCAATGACCTGCCGATGTTCCTGTCCGCACGCGGCGTACAGGGCGTGTTCGGCACCTCGGTGGCCGAGCAGCGCACCATCCGCTCGGTATCCGACGCGATTGTCCCCAAGCTCGAGGCGGAACCCGGACTGGAAAACGCCTGTGCCATTGTGTTCGAGGGCAAGTACTATCTGGCCGTGAACGGGCATGTGTACATCGCCGACGGCGCGCTGACCGAACCCAGCGGCGACCCCGCGTGGTTTTACTGGACAAATGTACCCGCCCAGTGCTTCGCCGTGCTGGAAAACCGGCTGTGGTTCGGCACGGCAGACGGGCGGCTGTGCCGGTTTTCCCTGCCAGAAGAAGATGGTGCCTACTGCGATGACGACGCACCTATCGACGCCTACTGGCGCACGCCCACGCTCCCGCTGGGCGACTGGGGCCGGATGAAAACCGTGCGCGACGTAATCCCCACGCTTGTACCGCACTCACGCTCGGGTGCTACCGTGCAGTACGAGAGCGAGGACGGCAAAACGCTCGCACTGTCGCGCAATATGGATTTGTTCTCCTTCAAAACGCTGGACTTTTCACGGTTTTCCTTCCGCTGCGTGCCGGGCGCACTCAGCTACCGCACACGCTACCGCCAACACCGCATGCCGCTGCTGGCCGTGCGCATCGGCAACGACCGGATTGACGAACCCTTCGGCCTGTTGGCGCTGACTATCCGCTGGACGGCCGGACAAACCATCATCTAAGAAAGGAGGAGGATCGGCATGGCCTCCAATTACAAGCAGAACTTCGACTATTCCGAAGCGATCGCCAACACCACGGACTCCGCCACGCGCCAGCAGCTGCTGACCGAGCGCCAAAACAAAATCGACGCCGAGGGGCTAAACGGCAAGGTCGCCTCCAACGCGGCGGTCTCGACGTGGAACGGCAGCTACCGCCCCTATTCGGTATCGTCCGGCGGCTCATCAGGCGGAGGCTCTAGCCGCGGCGGCGGAAGCTCGTCATCCAGCGGCATCGACCTCAGCGCACTGTTTCAGGCCGCCGAACAGGCTCGCTTGCAGCGCTTGCAGGCTGCGCAGCAGCGCATCCAGAGCCAGCTGACCAGCAACCTCAATACAATCGAGCAGGACTACACCGCAGGCATGAAGCAGACCGACATCAATGCACAGCGCTCGGTCATCTCCAACGAGGAACGCATGGCCGCGCTCGGCCTGAACATGGGCGCACGGAACGCTGCGGCCACCTCGGGCGCAGCGGAAACCAGCCGCATCGCGATCGACAACCAGTACCGCAGCGATCTGAACGCACTGGGTCAGGCACGGCTGACCGCGCGCGCCGCCGCGCAGGACAGCGCTGCCGACCAGCTTGCTTCCGCCGAAAGCGCCTATTTCACCGCCAGCGAAAACGCCGCTCTGCAACAGGCGCAAATGACGCTGTCGCAGTACAACAGCGACCGCGATTACAGCCTGTCTGTCGCCGGACTGACCGGCTTTCTGGGCAGCACCCCCACGCTGGCTTATCAGGACTTCCTGCTCGACGTTTCACAGGCACAGAGCGAGCAGCAAGCCGCCATCAACGCGGTGCAGACTGCCGCACAAGCGCAGTCGTACGAGCAGGCGCTCGAACGATGGAAGACCTACGGCTATGTGCTGCAAAACGACGCGTCCATCCTCGGGGTGCCGGCGGGCACCCCAACCGCAGACGAAAGCTACCGCAATGCCAGCCTTGCGCTGCAACAGTGGAAAGCCGGATATTGGTATTGATATGCATTTTTTGCATAAAACGGCCGGCCTCCGCGAAATGAACCGCAGAGGCCGGCCAAAAAGAAATGAAGGTATGGGCATGTCAAAAGCAGGCGAATGTTATGTCGCCCGTAGAAAAAGGATGTTCTATCCCGGAAATTATACAAAATGATGTCTGGCACTATCTTATCACGGCGGACTGGATCGGTCAAGTATTTTGATTACAAAATATTAGTATTTTTTCTTATATGTACCATGTTTTTGCATGCACCGTATATTGATGCAAAAATCCCGCCCAACAAAAAGGCCGCGCACCGAAGTGCGCGGCCTTTGTTTGATGTCTGTATCGGATAGTGGATTACTTGTCCTTCAGGTTGAAGAAAGCATCCTTGCCGAGGTACTTGGCGACATCCTCGCCCAGCTCCTCCTCGATGCGGAGCAGCTGATTGTACTTGGCAACACGGTCGGTACGGCTCGGCGCACCGGTCTTGATCTGGCCAGCGTTGAGCGCAACCGCGATGTCCGCAATGGTAGCGTCCTCGGTCTCGCCCGAACGGTGCGAAACAACAGCGGTGTAGCCCGCGCGGTTTGCCATCTGGATCGCGTCGAGGGTCTCGGTCAGCGAACCGATCTGGTTTACCTTGATCAGGATGGAGTTGGCAACGCCCATGTCGATGCCCTTCTTCAGACGGGTGGTGTTGGTAACGAACAGGTCGTCGCCTACCAGCTGGATCTTGTCGCCAAGAGCCTTGGTCAGCATCTCCCAGCCTTCCCAGT
>DSLFI04101__coassemble_470_pt1 | contig 18042 bp, 24 predicted proteins | sample DSLFI04101__metabat2_low_PE_004 | metagenome-assembled genome bin DSLFI04101 | reverse complement strand
TATTCCACACCCAGATGGAAAAGGAAAAAGGCGTATTCGACATTGGCGACGTAGCTGACGGCGTGTGCAAAAAGCTGATCTTCCGGCATCCGCACATTTTCGGTTCAGTCGAGGTTGGCTCGTCCGAGGAAATTTTGCAGAACTGGGATGCGCTCAAGCGCGTGGAAAAGCATCAGGAGACCGACACCTCGGCGCTGGATAGTGTTGCGCGCAGCCTGCCCGGCCTTATCCGTGCGGAAAAGCTGCAAAAGAAGGCGGCGAAGGTCGGCTTTGATTGGGAAAACGTGCAGGGCGCGTTTGACAAGGTGAACGAAGAGATGGATGAATTACGTCGGGCAATGGACGGCGACGGCGATACCGAGGAGGAGCTGGGCGATCTGTTGTTCGCGGTGGTAAACGTCGCGCGGCATCTGAAAGTAGATCCTGAACGCGCGTTGGAAAAGACCTGCAATAAATTCATCAGCCGTTTTGCTTCAATGGAACGGCAGGCGCGGGATACGGGCAAAACGCTGTCCGACCTGTCTCTGAACGAATTGGACGCGCTCTGGGAGCAGGCAAAGGGTAAAGCGTAACGGGGGATCGCATGAAGAAAAACGAATTGGTTACGCTGGCTGCGGAACAGACCGGCCTTTCCAAAAAGGATACGGAAAAGACGATCGACGTAGTGCTGGCTGCCATCAGCGATGCGCTCATAGCCGGCGAGAAAGTGCAGCTGAGCGGGTTTGGCTCGTTTGAGACCCGCGTGCGCGCCGCGCGCGCCGGGCATGATCCGCGCACGGGCGAAACGATTGAGATTGCACAGGCGGTTGTGCCGGTGTTCAAACCCAGCAAAACACTCAAGGATAAGGTGGACGGAAAATAACGTGAGACTGGACAAATACCTCAAGGTGTCGCGCCTGATCAAACGGCGCACGGTGGCAAACGACGCATGTGATGCGGCGCGTATCACGGTAAACGGCAAGCCTGCCAAGGCCTCTTATCAGGTCAAGACGGGCGACGTGATCGAAATTGCATTCGGCCAGCGCACGATGAAGGTCGAGGTGCTGGCGATCGCGGAACACGCGCTCAAGGCGGACGCTGCGGCGATGTACCGCGAATTGCCGTAAAACCCAGCATACCCTGTCCCGCCCCTTCATAGGATGAAGGGAGCGGGATGTTTTTATGCAGGGAGGGAATGGCTGATGGCATCCGAGGAACGCGTAAGGGAAATGCCGCACAACATCATTTTGGAGGAACGCGGCAAACTGTCGGTCTCCGGTGTGGTGGACGTGCAGAGCTTTGACGAGGAGCAGGTGCTGCTTGAGACCGTGCGCGGCATGTTGCTGGTGCGCGGGCAGGGGCTGCATATCGAACGGTTACAGTTGGAGGCGGGCGAACTGCTGGTGCAGGGCGAGGTCAGCCTGCTGGAGTACGACGACAGTGTGCAGCCGCGTGGTAGCCTGCTCGGGCGGCTGTTCGGCAGGTGATCGGGTATGCTGGCGTTTTCCAACGCGGAGCAACTGCATCTGGTGCTGCAAAGCGTGCTGTTAGGCGCGGGGATAGGGCTGTTTTATGACGTACTGCGTGCATTTCGGCGGCAGTTTGTGTTTGGTCATGTGGCAACGGCGGTATGCGACGCGTTGTTTTGGCTCGTGCTGCTGGGGGCGCTGTTCGAGTTCAACCTGCTGTTCGCATCCGGACAGAATCGGTATTTTATTTTGGCCGGGGCGGCAGGCGGGGCAGCCATGTATTTCGGACTGCTCAGCGCGCTGGCTCTGGCGGTGCTGGAAAGCATCCTTGGTGCGCTGGTGTGGGCGCTGCGGCTGCCCGGACGGGCGGCACGCGCCCTGCGCCGGTTTGCACAAGCGGTCGGGCTGAGGGATAAATGCAGATTTTTTGTAAAAAAGTTTGTCAAACCCTCTTCCATTTTTGGCCGAAAGGGTATAAAATAAAATGCGAATCAGTTCGACGTGGACAGAGCAGCATGAGGTGAGAAACGTGTCCAAGCGAAAAGTGCCGGTTGTGGTAAAAATAGCGATGCTGGCATTTTTGCTGTATGCGGCGGTCACGATTATCCGGCTGCAGTCCCAGATCGCGGATAAACGCGCAGAACTCGACAGCCTGACGGAGCAGGTAGAATCCTATGAACTGGCTAACGAGCAGCTGCGGCAGGAGATGCAGGATGGTATCTCCGAGGAGGATATCGGTGAGCTGGCCCGCAGCGAACTGAGCTATGCGGAACCCGGGGAACGTGTCTTTGTCGACACGTCGAGCCGGTAAAAGGGAAAAGAATAACGGAGGCAAAACAGCTTATATGGATTTGGCAGTGGGTACGATCGTAGAGGGCAAGGTAACGGGCATCACGAAGTTTGGTGCGTTTGTGGCATTGCCGGAGGGCAAGTCGGGCATGGTGCATATCTCCGAGGTAGCATCCAGCTTTGTCAGCGACATCAAGGATTTTTTGCAGGAAGGGCAGACGGTCAAGGTTAAGGTCATCAGCATCGATCAGGCCGGGCGGATCAACCTTTCCATCAAGAAAGCGCAGCCGCAGGAGCCGCGGCAGGAACGTGCGGGCGGTTTTGCGCCCCGTCAGCCGCGCTTTCAGCGTACATCTGCGCCGCGTGGACGTGCTGCACAGCCGCCCAAGGATCCCGCAACGATGAGCTTTGAGGATAAGCTGAAAGCGTTTATGTCGGACAGCGAGAGCCGTCAGGCCGATGTCCGTCATGCGACCGACCGTAAGAACGGCTCGCGCCGCCGTAGATAAACACAAAAACCGAGGGTGACCTCGGTTTTGTTTTTATCCCTCCGGTTTCGACGTTTTTTGCGCATCAGCATAAAAAACGCGCCCTTTCCGATGGGAAGGGGCGCAAAAAATAGGATTGTGGGGATAAAGATATGAACGGTGCATGGCAGCGTTCCTGCTGCCATGTTTAATATACCATAATTTACCAACCCTGTCAACAGATTTCTTTAAGAGGTTTTGCATGGATCAACAACTGATACAAAATGTATCCGTCTGGACGATGGATGAAGCGGACACGCGTTTTTCCGGCTGGGTGCTGCTCGAAGGCGGCAAAATCGCTGCGCTGGGCGATGGCGCGCCGCCGGATTGCGCGCAGACATTTGACGGTGCAGGCGGTGTGCTGACGCCCGGCCTGATCGACGTGCATTCCCATCTCGGCCTGTATGAGGACGGGCTGGGTTTCGAGGGCGCGGACGGCAACGAGGACACCGATCCGGTCACACCGCACCTGCGTGCGCTCGATGGCATCAACCCGATGGATCGCGGCTTTCGCGAAGCGCTTGAGGCAGGCGTGACCGCAGTTGCGGTCAGCCCAGGCAGCGCCAACCCGGTCGGCGGACAGATCGCGCTCATCAAGACCGCAGGGCGCCGTGTAGATGACATGGTGGTCAAGGCGCCGCTGGCGATCAAGTTTGCGCTGGGCGAAAATCCCAAGTCGGTTTACCATGACAAGGACGAGGCCCCGGTCACACGCATGGCAACCGCTGCGCTCATCCGGGAGCAACTTTATAAGGCCAAAGAGTATCTGGCGCGGCGTGAGCGCGCTGAGAGCGACCCCGAAGATGACGGACCGGACTACGATATCAAGCTGGAAGCACTGCTGCCGCTGCTCTGGGGCAAGATCGAGGCGCATTTCCATGCACACCGCGCAGACGATATCTTTACCGCGCTGCGCATTGCGAAGGAGTTTGGAATCAAGCCGGTGATTATCCACGGCACGGAGGCGCATCTGGTGGCGGATCTGCTGGCCGCAGAGGGCGTGCCGGTCGTGAGTGGGCCATATATGACCGACCGCTCCAAGCCGGAGATCCGAAACCTGACCGATGAAGCACCGGGCATCCTTGCCCGCGCTGGTATTCCGACAGCCATTACAGTCGACCATCCGGAAATCCCACTGCGGCTGTTGCCGATGGCACTCATGCTGGCTGTGCGCGCAGGTATGGACAAAACTGACGCGCTGCGTGCCGTCACCTCTGTGCCCGCGCAGATCGCGGGCGCGGCGCATCGTATTGGCGCACTGCGCAAAGGGATGGACGCCGACTGCGTGCTTTGGGGTGGCGACCCGCTGGATTTTGCATCACAGGTGCAGGCCGTTTGGGTAAACGGCGCACTGGAATACAGGAGGACGAAATGAGAACGATCGACGTTGCGGAAGTAACCAAACTGGTGCGTCAGCTTTGCATTGACGCAAACTATTACCTGCCCGCTGACCTGCGGCAGGCCTTTGTCGATGGCCAAAAGGCGGAGCAGTCGCCGCTGGGGAAGGAGATTTTCGGCGAGATGATTGCCAACTGTGACCTTGCGCGCGAAAACGATGTGCCGGTTTGTCAGGACACCGGCATGGCGATTGTGTTTGCCGAGGTTGGGCAGGATGTGCACCTGACAGGCGGCGCGTTTGAGGACGCGGTGACCGAGGGTGTGCGCCGCGGTTATATCGACGGCTACCTGCGCCTGTCGGTCGTGGGCGACCCGCTGCGCCGCGAGAACACGAACGACAATACGCCTTGCGTGCTTTACACCTCGGTCGTACCGGGGGATAAGGTGCGCATCACAGTCGCGCCCAAGGGCTTCGGCTCGGAAAACATGAGCGCGATGAAAATGTTCACGCCGGCCGCGACAAAGGAGCAGATCGTCGATTTTATTGCGGATGTGTGCATTAACGCCGGTTCCAACCCCTGCCCGCCGATTGTTATCGGTGTAGGGCTGGGCGGTACCAGCGATAAGGCGGCTTTCCTTGCCAAGCGTGCGCTGCTGCGTCCGGTGGGGGCGCATCATGCAGATCCGCTTTACGCGGAGATGGAACAGGCGATTTTGGATAAGGTTAACGCTTCGGGGGTCGGCCCGCAGGGGCTGGGCGGCACAGTGACCGCGCTTTCCTGCGCGATCGAGCCGTTTGGTACGCATATCGCGGGCCTGCCGTGCGTGGTCAACGTGTCTTGCCATGTCACGCGCCACGCCGAAGGCGAGATCTGAGACAACGCTGCGCGATCTGCGTGCCAGCCGTCTTGCCGGATGGCGCAGGGGCGGTTTGAAAACCTGCTGGCAAGATGCTAAACAATTTGTGAATTTCTGCAAAATAGATTGGACATTTTCACCGAAGACGTGGTATACTGAAGATAGCAAATCCCACTGTGCCGCTGCTGTATGAGCAGCCTGCGGCACCAAAGTATCTTGGGCCTTGTACCCGTTAGGAGATGATGTTATGAAGTTTACCATCGTCGAGAGAAAGATGAAAATTGACGACGATCTGCGGCAGTACGCGCTGCGTAAGGTCGAGAAACTGGATCGCTATTTCCATCAGGATTCGGACACCACGCTGACCTTCAGCGAGCTGCGCGGCAAACAGACCGTGGAAATTACGGTGCGCCAGACCGGGCTGGTCGTGCGTGCGGAGGAGACGACGACCGACATGTTCGCCTCTGTGGACGGTGCCATCAGCAGCATCGAGCGCCAGATCCGCAAGCATAAGACCCGCTTGGAGAAGCGCCTGCGCGAGGGTGCGTTCGACAAGATGGCCGAGCAGCAGGCTGCGCTGGCTGAGGAAGACTTCGACATCGTGCGCCGTAAGCGCTTTGAGGTCAAGCCCATGAGTGTGGACGAGGCCATTTTGCAGATGAACCTGCTTGACCATCAGTTCTATTTCTTCCGCAACGCGGACGCGGACAATATCCACGCGGTCGTGTACAAGCGTGCAGCGGGAGGCTATGGCCTGATCGAAGGCGAGGAATAAAGCGAATCCGGGTGCCTGCGGAGGGACAAGCCCGGCGAAACAAGCACAACAAAGTCCGGCGGCAATTCTGCCGCCGGACTTTTCAGGTAAATAAGGGGAAAGCCTATGGAAATGCTAAGCCCGTTCCTGCCAATACGTTTTGGGCAGGTATATGCAAAAGGTCGGCGCGATGTTTAGCGTGCGGATCTGGGGAGGAAACAAATGAACCTTTGTGATATTGATGTAATCCGTACCGTGCTGGCAAAGCACGGCTTCCACTTTTCCAAGTCACTCGGTCAGAATTTCCTGACCGACGTTTCGGTGCCGCAGCGTATCGCTGCAATGAGTGGCGCGGCTGAGGCGGGAGGCGTCGTCGAGGTCGGCCCCGGCATGGGGTGCCTGACCGCCGAACTGTGCCGCGTGGCAGGACGGGTGGTGGCGGTCGAACTCGACCGCGCCTTGTTGCCCGTTTTGGACGAGACACTTGCGGAGTTTGATAACTTCGAGGTTGTGCAGGGAGATGTACTTGCGCTTGACCTTGCCGCGCTGTGCAAGGAAAAGTTCGGGGATGGCCGTGTGGTGGCATGTGCCAACCTGCCGTACTACATCACAACGCCTGCGATCACTGCGCTGCTCGACAGCCGCGCGTTTGATCAGATCACGGTCATGGTGCAGAAAGAGGTCGCGCAGCGCATCTGTGCCGCACCCGGCACGGCGGCCTATTCGGCGTTTTCGATCTATGTACAGTACCGCGCGGCGGCAGAAATTTTGTTTGACGTACCGGCCGATTGCTTTGTGCCGCGTCCCAAGGTGGATTCGGCCGTGCTGCGGCTGACACCGCTGGCACAGCCCGCGGTTGAGACGCAGGATGAAAAGCTGTTTTTCTCGCTCGTGCGTGCGGCGTTCAACATGCGCCGTAAGACGTTGGTCAACGCGCTTAGCCCGGTGTTGGGTGACCGGCTTGGTAAAGACGGCATCGCCGCGCTCATCGAGTCGGTCGGATTGGATGTGCGTGTGCGCGGCGAGCGGCTCAGCCTTGCGGACTACGCACGGCTGGCAGATGCCGCTGCGGCCAAACTTGCGCAGCGGTAAAGCATTATACGCCGAGCACGAGCAGCACGCCAATGAAAATCAGCTGTTCCCAGTCGACATCGCCGTCGTCGGACAGCAAAAACCACACAATGACCAGTGCGATAATGGTGTTAGTGTCCAGCCGGAGGTTTTGCAGCCGGTCGGACAGCCCGCGGGTCAGCCCGCCGAGTGCGGCCGCTGCCTGCCCGCCTGTGGACGGGCGGCAGGACGGTTCAGGCTGTGGTGGGGTATCGGCGGAAGATTCAGCCAGATAACGGTTATACAAAGCGGTGAGCCTCCTTTGCGGTCAGAGCGCGCGCGTATGGTCGTCAGGCAGCGCGTTGTCCGTGTGGGCAAGCCCGCCCAGCTGGCCGAGCGCGGCGCGTGCCATGCGTGCCATGCTGACCAAACGCATCGCATGGTCGAATTGTCCGGCAACCTCGTCGGTCACGAACGGCTTGAGCGCGCCCAGTAGGGCGCGCTTTTCCTGTTTGACCGCGCCTTGCCCGCTCTGCACAATCGCGCCGAACACAGGCAGCGCGCGCTCCATCCAGTCGGCGGTGGGGTCGTAATCGGTGTTGGCCTGCGGCGCGGCTGCGTCCGGCCCACCGCCCAGCAGGCCGGATACGGTCTTGACCGCGTTTTGCAGCGCCTCCGGGTCGCTGAGCAGCGAGGACAGCATATCGTTATCCATAGCTGCGTCCTCCTTTATTTGCCGAAGATTTTTTTGAGTTGGGCGGCAAGGTTTGCGCCTTCCTGCGTTTGCATCAGCTGTTTGGCCAGCCGGGCGGCTTCGCCCATGTCGCCGCGCTGTGCGGCCTGCGCGGCGCGTTCCAGATCGGCGGCGTGCTTGTCGGAGATGATGCGTGCAGCTTTCTGGCCGTCGGGGGTGCGCAGTGCGGCTTGCAGTTGTTCGAGTGCGTCGGCGGAGCCGGCCTGTGCGGCAATGCGGCGCAGGATATCGTTCTGATTGGGCATTGTTCCCATCCCTTTCCATACATCGTTTGTTGCCAGTATATGCGCGGCCAAGGAAAAATGTGAAGGAGAAGGGTTTACAAGCGCGCGTTCGCGTTGTAAAATACTGCTGTGTCACCGGAAGGGGGACGAAGATGTGAAAATCCTGATTTTTGCCGATTCACACGGCTATAACGTCAGTATGGCCTGCGCTGTGGAACGCGAAGCGCCCGATATGGTGCTGCATCTGGGCGACCACGCGGATGACGCGCGCGAACTGGAAAGTGTGTTCCCGCAGTTGGTGGTGCGCGGCGTGCGTGGTAATAACGACTTTTTCGACCGTTCCGTGCCGGATCATTTGGTGGTCACGCCGGGCGGTGTGCGCATTTTCCTGACGCACGGCCACCGTGAGCAGGTCTATTCCCGCGAGGGTGATATGGTTGCCCGTCTGGCGCGGGAGGAGGGTTGCGGCCTTGCCTTTTTCGGCCACACGCACCGCATGTCGCTGGCGTGGCAGCATGGCGTGCTGGTATGCAATCCGGGCAGCATCAGCCTGCCGCGGGGCGGCGCGCCGGGCTATGCGCGGCTGACCATCGAGGAAGGGCGCGCGCGTCTGCTTGAGCTGCTCGACGAGGACGGCGAACTGCTGCGGCATGAGAAAATCACAGGGTAAGGGGAAACAGAAATGCTTTTGGCGATTGACGTAGGCAACACCAATATGGTGTTTGGATTATATGAAGGGGAGTATCTGCGCGGAACGTTCCGCATCTCAACCAATGCCGAGCGCACCTCGGACGAGTTGGGTATGCAGATTTCGCAGTATTACCACTTCCACGGCATTGACCGCAGCCGCACCCGCGCGGTGATCATCGCGTCGGTCGTGCCGCCGGTCATGTATACGCTGATCAACGCGATCCGCAAGTACCTGCGTGTGCAGCCGGTCATTGCGGGACGCGATGTAGATATCGGCATCGAAAACTGCTACGCGAACCCGCGCGAGGTTGGCGCGGATCGGTTGGTCAACGCAGTATCGGCTGTGCGCAAGTATGGCAAGCCGCTTGTGATCGTCGATATCGGTACAGCGACCACCTTTGACGCGATCGACGCGGACGGCGCTTATCAGGGCGGCGCCATTTTTCCCGGCATCAAGGTTGCAATGGAGGCATTGTTCCTCAAGGCGTCCAAGCTGCCGCGCGTGGATATCGAGCGCCCGGAGCGTGCCATTGGCAAGACGACCGTGCAGTCGATGCAGTCGGGCGCGGTGCGCGGCTATGTCGGCGCGCTGTCCGGTATCATTTCGGATATCCGGGACGAGCTTGGCGGCAACGCGCGTGTGGTCGCGACAGGCGGCATGGGCCGCATGATGGCCGAATACTGCGACTTGATCGACGAGGTCGACCCAAATCTAACGCTCGAGGGTCTGCGCCTGATTTATGAGAATAACCGCGAGGCGTTTGTCGGCCGCGCGCTGGATGGCGAGGCCTGTCTGGTTGATGTGACGGAGGAAAGCGGCTGGGATACTAAGTAAAATCTGTTGATCCATCAAAAAACCCGCCGCGGGCTGTTGCCTGCGGCGGGTTTTCTTTTATCTCGATCGAAAGCGTGGTTTCGATCGAATATTTTATTTCGTGATGGGGAACGACGGACAGACCGCGCCAAGCGGGCAACCCTCACACTGGGGCTTGCGGGCGGTGCAGTGCTCGCGGCCGAACAGCACGAGCCGGTGGCAAAAGTCCGAGGACTCAGCCGGGTCGATCAATTTGCGCAGCGCATTTTCCACTTTTACCGGGTCTTTTTCATTTTTGACGAAGCCCAGCCGGTTGGACAAACGGATGCAGTGCGTGTCGGTGACGATGGCAGGCTGGCCGAAGATGTCGCCCAAGATGAGGTTGGCCGTTTTGCGGCCGACACCGGGGAGCTTGAGCAAATCCTCCATGTTATCCGGCACTTTGCCGTCATATTGCTCGAGCAGCATGATCGCGCATGCTTTGAGGTCACGCGCTTTGGTGCGGAACAGGCCGCAGGTTTTGATTGCGTCCGCGATTTCCTCCTCGGGCGCGGCGGCAAAACTCTCAAGCGTGGGGAATTGCTTGAACAGCGTTTCGGTTACGATGTTGACACGCGCGTCCGTACACTGTGCCGACAGGCGCGTGGCGAATAGCAACTCGTAATCGTGCGTATAGTGCAGCGCACAGACGGCCTCGGGGTAGACCTCGCGCAGCAGGTCGGTCACGCGCTGGGCGCGTTCCTTCTTGGTCATGCATATCCCCTCCTGACAGCGTAGATACTACTATGATATCATATCCGGCACAAAAAGCAAGCAAAACAGCATATTTTCACAATTTAAACATAAAGCGCAGGCAGGCAGAGATAAAATCTATCTGTTTGTCAATAGCATAGGCAGGGGAAATATGTTTTAATAGAATATGAAAAATAGAGGCGGCGTTGAGCCTTTGTGCCTGCGGTCTGGCCGCGCGGAGGATATCGGCGCTGTAAGCACACATTTGATGGAGGTTGAACTATGGTACGCGAGGCAATGGAATTTGTAAAGGCGTATGATCCCGAGCTGGGCAAGATGATGCAGGCGGAGTACGACCGTCAGGCCCGCAACATTGAGCTGATCGCATCGGAAAATATCGTCAGCGAGGCGGTTATGGCTGCGATGGGTTCGGTGCTGACCAATAAATATGCGGAAGGATATCCGGGCAAGCGCTATTACGGCGGCTGTGAATGCGTTGACATGGTTGAGAACCTGGCTATCAAGCGTGTGTGCGAAGTGTTCGGCGCAAAATATGCCAATGTGCAGCCTCACTCGGGCGCGCAGGCCAACATGGCGGTCTATCAGGCGCTGTGCCAGCCGGGCGATACGGTGCTTGGCATGAGCTTGGACAACGGCGGTCATCTGACGCACGGCTCGCCGGTCAACCAGTCTGGTCTGCTGTACCACATTGTTTCCTATGGTGTAGATGCGGACGGCTATATTGATTATGATGCGGTTCGCGAGCTTGCCAAGAAGGAAAAGCCCAAGATGATCATTGCGGGCGCGTCCGCTTATCCGCGTGCGATCGACTTTGCCAAATTTGCCGAGATCGCACACGAAGTCGGCGCGTACCTGTTTGTCGATATGGCGCATATCGCGGGTCTGGTTGCGGCCGGCCTGCACATGAGTCCGCTGCCCTATGCGGATGTTGTCACCACCACGACCCACAAGACACTGCGCGGCCCGCGCGGCGGCGTTATCCTGTCCAATAATGAGGAGCTGGGCAAGAAGTTCAACAAGGCCATCTTCCCGGGCACGCAGGGCGGTCCGCTCGAGCATGTAATCGCGGCTAAGGCGGTTTGCTTTGGCGAGGCACTCAAGCCCGAGTTTAAGGCATACCAGCAGCAGGTCGTTACCAATGCGCGCGTGCTGGCAAAAGCATTGCTCGATCAGGGCTTCGATCTGGTTTCCGGTGGCACAGACAACCACCTGATGCTAATTGATCTGCGTAAGACCGGCATCACCGGCAAGGAGCTTCAGCACCGTCTGGATGAGGTGTATATCACCGCCAATAAGAACGCAATCCCGAACGATCCGGAGAGCCCGTTTGTCACCTCGGGTCAGCGTGTCGGCACCCCGGCGGTTACCTCCCGTGGTTTTGGCGAGCCGGAGATGCTGCACATTGCCGAGTTTATCTGGCAGACCGCGACTGACTTTGAGAACAAGGCGGAAGAGATTCGCCACAATGTCAGCGAAATCTGCGCCAAGTTCCCGATCTACCGCTAAGGTTCCCGCAATCCCAAGCCGCCCCTTGTGGGGCGGCTTTTTTGATCAAGATGTTATCATACGGCGCAAATATTGCTATGATTATGTGTGAAAGGTTGTAAAAGTTTTGTAGAAAATGGACAAAGACCTTGCGCTTTTTCATGGGATATACTATACTAATAAAAAGGATGATAAAAGCCGCAGTGCGGCTTACAATATCGAAAAGGGGTAATGCAATTATGGCGATGGAACTGAAACTGACCGGCCTGAAGGGCTTTGTCGGCGAGGAAGAGCTCACTTGCATGGCGCCGTTGGTGCGCACCGCACAGGATATGCTGCATGCCGGCACCGGCGCGGGCAATGATTTCCTCGGCTGGGTCGACCTGCCGGTCAATTATGATAAGGACGAGTTTGCCCGCATCCAGCAGGCCGCCAAGAAGATCCAGAAGACCTGTGATGTGCTGGTCGTCATCGGTATCGGCGGCTCGTATCTGGGCGCGCGCGCTGCGATCGAGTTTGTCAATGGTCAGATGTATAACGGCGTGCGTCCGGAGGGCATCCCGGAGGTCTATTTTGTCGGCAGCAGCATTTCGTCGTCCTATCTCAACGACGTGATCAAGATCATCGGCGACCGTGATTTCGGCGTTAACGTCATTTCCAAGTCGGGCACAACGACCGAGCCAGCCATTGCGTTCCGCATCTTTAAGAAGCTGCTTGAGGAGAAGTACGGAAAGGAAGGCGCCAAGGAGCGTATCTTTGCGACTACGGATAAGGCGCGCGGCGCACTCAAGAAGCTGGCCGACGACGAGGGATATGAGACTTTTGTCGTACCGGACGACGTTGGCGGCCGTTTCTCTGTACTGACCGCGGTCGGTCTGTTGCCGATGGCAGCGGCCGGTTTGGATATCGAAGCGGCAATGGCGGGTGCTGCGGCGGCGCGCGAAGCTTTTGCGGAGGGCACTGACCATGCCTGCGCCAAGTATGCGGCGCTGCGCAACATCCTGCACCAGAAGGGCAAGTCGATGGAGATCCTCGTCAACTACGAGCCTGCACTCGTCATGCTCGGTGAGTGGTTCAAGCAGCTGTTCGACGAGTCCGAGGGTAAGGATCAGAAGGGTCTGTTCGCCAACTCGGCCAACTTCTCGACCGATCTGCATTCGATCGGCCAGTTCATTCAGGATGGCGCGCGCAGCATGTTCGAAACCGTTGTCTGGGTGCGTGAGCCGCGTTCGGAGAGCTATATCGAGGCAACTGCCGAAGATATCGACGGCCTGAATTATCTTGCGGGCAAGAGCGTACAGTTTGTCAACTCCAAGGCGTATCAGGGCACGCTGATGGCGCATATGGACGGCGGTACGCCGAACATTATTATTGAAATCGACAAGGCTGACGCTTGGCACTTCGGCTATCTGGTTTACTTCTTTGAGAAGGCATGTGGCATTTCTGGCTACCTGCTCGGTGTCAACCCGTTCAACCAGCCGGGCGTTGAGGCGTACAAGAAGAATATGTTCGCACTGCTTGGCAAGCCGGGCTTTGAGGAGCGCCGCAAGGAGCTTGAAGCGCGCCTAGACTGATAGGGGGTATCCGATACCCCCTATCTACAAAAGCGGTTCCAGTAGAAACCGCTTTTGATACCCCGGTTTCGCGCCCGATGGCGCGGGTCGAGGGAAAAATTCGAGGGAAACCCTCGAATTTTGGGATAAAATTTGTTGTACGCCTGTTGTGGGTGCAATATCGGAACAGTCTTAAAGCGGTCGCATTTGCGGCCGCTTTTGTTGTGCCTGTATGCAAAGTATGATATACTGCTGATACGATAGTGGGTAGCAGGAGGCATGGCAATGGGGGAAAAACAAATGCGCGCGGCGCACTTTCAAATATGGTTTTTATATTTCTGGATTTATGCAGCGCTCGGCTGGGTGTATGAGGTGTTTCTCGAGGTCGTGGTGTACCGCTGGGGCTTTTCCAACAGGGGGTTCCTGTTTGGCCCGTACCTGCCGGTGTACGGCGTAGGCGCACTGCTTATCCTTGTTTGCTTGCGCTCTTTGTCCCGCAAACCGCTGCGCGTCGGGCGCGTCAACCTGATGCCGGCTGTGGTGTTTATTGCCGTGGTTGCGCTGACGACCGTGGTCGAGCTGATCGCAAGCTATCTGCTCGAGTGGACAACAGGCGGCTGGCTGTGGGATTATACGCGCTATACGATCCAGTGGCAGGGACGCATCTGCCTGTCGGCCAGCCTGCGCTTCGGTGTGGGCGGCATGGTCATCCTGTACCTGTTGCAGCCGCTGCTCGAAAAGGGTGTAGCGCGGCTGGGGGACAAACGCAGGCCGGTATTCTGGGTGCTGTTCGTGCTGTTTGTTCAGGACTGGGTTTCGCTCTTGTGGCGATGAGAAAGGGGGAAATGGTGTGAAGAAAATTTATCTGGCGGGCTTTGACGTGTTCGCGCCGGACGCGAAGCAACGCGGCGCCAAGATGAAAATGCAGTGCGCCGGGCAGGGCTTTGTCGGCCTGTACCCGTTCGACAACGAGGCAGACAATGCCGCTGACATCTTTGCGGGCAACTGCGGCCTGATTGATCAGGCGGATATTGTGATCGCCAACCTCAACCCGTTCCGCGGGGCGGAGCCGGACAGCGGTACCTGCTTTGAGGTCGGCTATGCCGTTGCCAAGGGTAAAACCGTGTACGGCTATTTGTCCGATATGCGTACCATGCGGGAAAAACTGGGCGCACAGGACGAAAATGGCTTTTCGGTCGAGGATTTCGGCCTGCCGGTCAATCTGATGCTGGCCAAAGGCGCGCGCATTGTTGCGGGCGACTTTGCCGAGGCACTCGCGCTTTGCCGCGCTGAGCAGGGATAAAACAGGGAAAAAACAGACAAAATAAGTTCCGGTGATTTGTATGAAAGGACAAACGGCGGGACTTTTTTTGTTGGGCGCGGGCGGATATGCGATGATCGAGGTGCTCTGGCGCGGTTACACGCACTGGACGATGGCGCTGACCGGCGGGGCGGTGCTTGTCGGGCTGCACCGGCTGCGCGGCCATGTGCGGGATGAAAAACCGCTCGCGCGCTGTCTGTGCGGCGCAGCGTGTATCACAGCGGCGGAGTATGTCGTCGGCTGCACGGTCAACCGGACGTATCACATGGATGTGTGGGATTATTCTAACGAGAAGGGCAATGTGCACGGACAGATTTGCCCGAAATACGCTGCACTCTGGACGTTGCTTGCCGCGCCCATCATGTTGCCTAAATAATGCTTGCAAAGCTGGGGGCGCGGGCGTATAATAGCGGTGGCAATACGCCGGAAAAGGGGATGCGCCATGCTGATTGCAGTCAATGCAGGAAACAGTCACGTGCTGCTGGGCGGCTATGAGGAAGACGAGCGGGTGTTCGCCGCTTCCATCGCAACCGACCCCAAGCAGACTGGGGACGATTATGCCTGCAAGCTGCGTCAGGTCTTTGACCTGTACGGTGTGGAAGCAAAGCAGATCCATGGTGCGGTGCTCAGTTCTGTCGTGCCGGGGCTGGTAGCCGTGCTCGAACAGGCGCTGCGCCTGATGGGTGTGCAGGATATTATCGAGGTGTCCAGCGGGGTCAAAACCGGGCTGAACATCCGCTCCGAGCAGCCGCGACAGGTCGGTTCCGACCGGGTCGCGTGCGCGGTAGCTGCGCGCGCCAAAGGCAAACTGCCATGTGTGGTCGCGTGCCTTGGCACCGCAACGACCTTTACCGTGCTGGATGCGCAGGGTGCGCTGGTTGGCTCGGCGATCACGGCGGGTGTGCGGCTGAGCGTCGATGCGCTGCGTGCGCAGGCGGCACAGCTGCCCGCAGTTGCGCTGGAAGCACGGGATGAGGGTATCCTTGCCCGTAACACGGTGGACGCGATGCGCGTAGGCGCGGTGTACGGCGCAGCCGCGATGGTTGATGGTATGGTGGAACGCTTCGCAAAGCCGCTTGGGCAGCAACCGCATGTGGTTGTCACAGGCAGCCTTGCGCCGCTTGTGCTGCCGTATCTGCGCGTGCCGTGCGAGTATGACGCGCATCTGGCGCTGGACGGTCTGCGCCTGATCTGGGAGAAAAACCGCCCGAACCGGTAAGTTGCCGCAAATAGCCCTGTACCCGACGATAGGGCGGGACGGGAGCAGGAGGAAAACAGAATATGAATCAGAAAAAAACCGATGTAAAGCTGCTGGCGCAGATGGCGCTTTTGGTGGCGCTTGAGCTGGTGCTGGCGTTCACGCCGTTGGGCTACATACCGCTCGGCTTTATGAACGCGACGACCATGCACATCCCGGTCATTCTGGGCGCGTGCTTGCTGGGGCCCAAGATGGGCGGCGTACTGGGCGCAGTGTTTGGTGTGACGAGCGTTATCCGCGCGACGATCACCCCGAACCTCACTTCGTTCGTGTTTACCCCGTTTTACAGCTTCAGCCCGGAGTTTTCCGGCAACTGGACCAGTCTGATTGTGGCGATCGTGCCGCGCGTGTTGATCGGTGTGCTTGCGGGTCTGGTATTCCAGTTTGTGATGCGCATTTCGCATGACAAGCAGGCGGTCGCGCTGCCGATTGCGGGCTTTGTCGGCTCGATGGTCAACACGATTGGTGTTATGGGCCTGATCTATCTGCTGTTCGGTGAACAATACGCGGCAGCAGGCGGCCAGAGCTTTGATCTGCTGCTGGGGGTGATCATGGGCGTTGTCGCGGTAAACGGTATCCCCGAGGCGCTGATCGCTGCGGTGCTGACGCTTGCGGTCGGCAAGGTGTTGCTGAGCATTTTCGGTCATCGCGGCGCGAAAACAGCGCAGCAGGGTACAGTTTGATTGAAATAAAACGGAAAAATGCTGCGCATCGCGCAGCTTTTTTTGACAGGAGGTTTTTGTATGCAACAAATTGACTTTTTGCAGGTCGGCGGCTTTCGGGTCGGACAGGCGGAAGACGCGCAGGCCGGCACGGGTGTAACCGTATTGCTGTTCGACGAGTGCGCGCCCTCGGGCGTGGATATCCGCGGCGGCGGCCCAGCGAGCCGCGAAACGCCGCTGCTGGCGCCGGTCGCGGATGCGGCTGGACTGCACGCGCTTGTGCTTTCGGGCGGGTCGGCGTTTGGGCTGGATGCCGCGGGTGGCGTGATGCGCTTTTTAGAAGAACGCGGCATCGGTTTTGACACGGGTATTACGCCCGTGCCGCTCGTGGCGCAATCGTGCATTTTTGATCTCGGCATCGGCGATAAAACCGTCCGGCCGGACGGTGCGATGGCCTATCGCGCGTGTGAGAATGCATCACGCACTGTGCTCAAACAAGGCTGTGTGGGCGGTGGCATGGGTGCGACAGTCGGCAAGTTTTGTGGCGCGCCTTATGCGATGAAGAGCGGCATCGGCGCGTATGCCGTGCAGGCGGGCGCGATTCGCGTCGGTGCGATCGTCGTGGTCAATGCGCTGGGCGATATCTTTGATGTGGATACCGGTAGACAGATCGCCGGGCTGCGCACGGAGGACGGGTGTGGACTGCGCTCGACTGAGCAGCAGATGTACGCGGGCATCGAAACGGCACGCAATCCTTTTTCAGCAAACAAAACGGCAGCCAACACAACGATCGGCGCGGTCGTGACCAACGCGGCGTTCAGCAAGGCTGAACTGACACGCGTCGCGTCCATGGCGCATAACGGCTTTGCGCGCGCTATCCGTCCAGTGCACACGACGGCGGACGGCGATTCAATTTATGCGTGTTCGGTCGGCCACGAAAAAGCGGATCTTAACGCGGTTGGCACGCTCGCGGCATATGTGATGGCCAAGGCGATCGGCTGTGGCGTGCGCGCCGCGCGCGACGGCTTCGGCTTGCCCTGCGCCAGTACGCTCGGCACGGCGTGAAACGTGCATGCAAAACCGGTGGTTCCGCCCGATGGGGGGATTCCGCCGGTTTTCTGCTTACAAAATAGTAAAATACAGAAATCGGGGAGAATAATGGAATTTCACGCCTGAAAAATGTCGCATTTGCTCGTGCAGAAAAACTTTCCACCACCAAAGACTTTTTGTGCCGCCAAAAATACAGGCAGAATAGCAAAGGTTCACAGGCGTTTTTGCCGCCGCATTGTGGCATAGTAATTGCGGAGGTGAAAAAATGCAGCAAAAACATGTAAAAACGAGCGTGATCTCCCTGCTGTTGGCATGTTCCATGCTGGTTTTTGCGCAAGCAGCCGAGATTTCCTCGCTCATTCCGATCGGACACACGGTCGGTATCCAAATGAGTGCGGAGGGCGTGCTGGTGGTGCGGCTGGATGATGTGCAGACAGAATCCGGTAAAGTCTGCCCTGCGCGGGATGCAGGTGTGCAGGAAGGCGACCTGATCGTGGCTGTAAACGGCACGGAGATTGACGCAAACGACACGCTGCAAAAGCAGATCGCTTTTTCTGCCGGAGAACCCATTGAGCTAACGCTGCAAAACGGGGATAGCACGCGGACGGTAACTGTCACGCCATGTACGGATGCGGAAGGCTCATACCGCATCGGCGTATTGGCGCGTGACGGCATGGCGGGCATCGGCACGCTGACCTATGTTGACCCGGAAAC
>DSLFI04101__coassemble_410_pt1 | contig 19414 bp, 12 predicted proteins | sample DSLFI04101__metabat2_low_PE_004 | metagenome-assembled genome bin DSLFI04101 | reverse complement strand
TACCTCCACCTTGGCAAGGTGGCGCTCTACCAGATGAGCTACAGCCGCATATTTTGGTGCCTCCGGGCGGAATCGCTTTGCTGCGGCAAAGCCACGGCGGTTAAAACAATCCACCGGATTGTTTCTAAGAGTCGCCTTTCGATTCCTTCGTCGGCAGTAAGAATGTTTAAATGGTGCCTCCGGGCGGAATCGAACCACCGACACGGGGATTTTCAGTCCCCTGCTCTACCGACTGAGCTACAGAGGCATTCACAGCACGAATTATAGTATAGTCGAACTATGGCGAAATGTCAACTATAAATTTTGATTTTTTTTCGTGCGGTTGCATGGGCCACAGACGCATGGTATGATAGACGAAGCGAAAGGAGAGGACGTCATGCGCATTTGGACGGGCCGCGCATCAAGCGGCAAAACTACGGCGATCCTGCGGGAAATTGCGGCAGCCTGTCGAAAAGAGAAGGGCAGACAGGTGCTTTTGGTGCCGGAACTGCACTCGCACCGCATGGAGCGCCGCTTGGCGGAAGCTACGCAAAACCATGGCGCGCGCACGGCCGAGGTGCTGACGTTTTCTCGGCTGGCCGACCGCGTTTTTGCCGAGGTGGGCGGTTTGGCGCAGCAGATGCTGACGCCGGCTGGCCAATTGCTGACCTTGCAGGAGGCTGCGCGCCGTGTACAGGGCGGCCTGACGGTGTGGAGCGGCCTTGCCGACAAGCCAGAACTGCTGCGGGAAGCGCTGCGGCTGGTCGACGAGTGCAAGACCTGTGCGGTTGCGCCCGAAACGCTGTTCGATGCATCGCAGGCTTGTGAGGACGAGGCGCTTGCAGGTAAGCTGTCCGATCTGGCGCAGTTGCTGACCGCTTACGACCGTTTGTGTGAGCAGTCGCTACCCGATCCACGTGACCGGCTGACCCATCTGCGCGACCGCTTGCCGCAAAGCCATGTCCTTGCGGGCGCACAGGTGTATCTGGATGGCTTCCTCGGCTTTACTGCACAGGAATTGGCGGTTATTGAGGCGATGATGGCCGCAGGCGTGCCGCTGGCTGCGGCCGTCACCTGCGACCTGTCACAGCCCGATATTTTCGTAACCGGTTGCAAAACGGTCAAAACATTGACCCGCATGGCAAAGCGTCACAACCAGTCGGTTGAGCGCATGGACTTGGATGTGCCTTGCGTGCAGCGTCCGGCGGCGCTTGCGGCTGTGGAGGCGGAAAGCCTACTACCTGTGCGTGGGGTACATGAAGGCGTGTGTGATGGGGTGCACCTGTATGCGGCGGCTTCGCCTTTTGACGAGTGCGAGCACGCGGCGGCCTATATCCGTCGTAAAGTGCGCGATGAGGGCGCGCGTTACCGTGATTTTGTGGTCACGGCGCGCGATATCGCGCCGTATACCGGCTTTCTGGCGATGGCGATGGCGCGCTATGACGTGCCGGTGTTCCTCGCGGAAAAGCCCGACCTGCTTTCCCGTCCGCCGATGGCGCTGGTAGTCGGTGCGCTCGAGGCTGTGCGCACGGGTTTCCGCTACGAGGAAATATTTGCGTGTTTAAAGACTGGACTGGCGAACCTGACGCGTGACGAGGTCGACCGGCTGGAAAACTATGTTCTGACGTGGAACATCCGCGGCGGCGCATGGGAGCGCGATTGGATCGAGCATCCGGACGGCTACGGTCTACCCATAGATGACCGTGTGTGCGCAGAATTGATGGCGCTGAACGCGCTGCGCGCACGGGCGATTGCGCCCTTTGCCGCGCTGCGTGAACGACTGCGCGGTGAGAACCCCGCCGCTGACTGTGTACGCGCTTTGTATGATTTCCTGATTGCAGTCGAAGCGCCGCAGCGCATGGCCGACCGTGCCGCGCGGCACGAGCAGGCGGGGCGTTTGCAGCTTGCGGACGAATACCGTCAGCTGTGGGAGATTTTGGTCTCTGCGATGGAACAGTTTGCGTGGGTGTGCGGGGAGACGCCGCTCACGGCCGAGCGCTTTGCGCAGCTGTTCCAGCTGGTGTTGGGTGAGTATGACGTCGGCTCGATCCCAGTCTCACTCGACCGCGTCACCTGTGGCGATATTGAGCGCGTGTGCGGTGAGCCGGTCAAATATGTCATTTTGCTCGGTGTGAACGACGGGCTGGTGCCGCTCGCGGCGGGCGGCGTGTCATTGCTGTCCGATGCCGACCGCGCGGGGTTGGATGCGCTGGGCGTGGAACTCAAGGCCTACGGTGCGGAACGCTTGCTGATGGAGCAGGAGACGCTCTATCGCGCGATCGCCTGTCCGACTGATGAGCTGCTGCTTTCGTGGCACACGGCGGACGCGGCGGGCGGCGAGGCACGGCCATCCTATTTTATCGGTACGGTGCGCAGTCTGCTGCCCGACGTGCCTACGACAACCCATCAGGCGCAGACCGCGCACGACCGTTTGCAGGCCGAGCGTCCCGCAGTCGAAACGGCGTGCGCTTATCTGTCGGGCAACCGGTCACCCGCGGTGCGCGCCGCCTACGATTTCTATAAGGACGATGAGCGGGTGCATCGTGCGGCGGCGCAGCGGCGCGCGCGCGGTCCACTGGAAAACCTGCACACGATAGAAGGACTGTATGGTAAACAGCTGAATCTGACCGCATCGCGCGTCGATACGTTTTATTCCTGTCGGTTTTCATTTTTCATGAAATACGGACTCAAGGCCAAACCGAGAAAAACGGCGCGTTTTGATGCGCTTGAGACCGGCACATTCCTACACTATGTGCTGGAACATGCGTTGGATGAGTTGGGCAAAACGGAGGGCGGTGCGGCGGCAGCGGATGAGAAAACCATCCGTAAGGTGTGTCGTGCGGTTGTGCAGCGGTATATCCGCGAGGAACTGGGCGGGCTGGAGACGCGTACCGCGCGGTTCCGCTACCTGTTCGGGCGGCTGGCGCGCACAGCCGAGCACATTTTGCAGAACGTGCTGGAAGAACTGCGCGTTTCGGATTTCGCCCCCATCGACTACGAGGTCGATTTTTCGCGCGGAGGCGACCTGCCGCCGGTCACCTGTGCGGATGGGGAGGGCGACGTGTCGCTGTCCGGCAAGGTCGACCGTGTGGACGGTTATATTCAAAATGGACGATTGTACCTGCGTGTGATGGATTACAAGAGCGGCAAAAAGTCGTTCTCGCTGTCGGATATCTGGCATGGGCTGAACATGCAGCTGGTGATTTACCTATACGCTTTGCAGCAGGAAGGGCTGGAGCGCTATCGGGCACGACTGGAAGCTGAACTGAATGAAATCGTGCCAGCGGGCGTGTTATATGTGCCGGTGCGGGACGAGTTGCCCGAGGCCGCGCGTGACGCCGACGAGGATACGCTGCGCGCCCTGCGCGACAAGGCGCTGCGTCGCAGCGGTCTGCTTTCCGACGATATGGAACTGCTCGAGGCGATGGAGCACGGCTTGGAAGGCGATGGGCGCTTTTTACCTGTTTCGCTCAAAGTGAAAAAGGGCGAGGATGCGCCGTCGCTCACGGCCAAAAGCGCGGTGGCAGATTTAGAAAAATTCGGACGGCTGGCGCGGTATACACATCAAAAGCTGCTCGAAATGGGGCATGAGTTGCGCGCGGGCAGCGTGACGGCCGACCCGTGCAAAAAGGACAAGCAGTCAAGCTACTGCGACTGGTGCGACTTCCGCGCGGCCTGCCGCTTTGACGAGACGGCGGGCGACAAGGCGCGCTTTTTGAAGCATCTTTCCGACGAAGAATTCTGGCAGCAGGTAGGGGGTGAATAAAGTGCCACAGTGGACAAAAGATCAACAGATCGCGATCGAAAACCGGGGCGGTACGCTGCTTGTGTCAGCGGCGGCCGGCTCGGGCAAGACCGCTGTGCTGGTCGAGCGCGTGCTTACCCGCCTGACCGATCCGCGCGACCCCATTGACATCGACCGACTGCTGCTCGTGACCTTTACCAACGCCGCCGCCGCAGAGATGCGTGAGCGAATCGGCGCGGCGCTGGCGCAGGCGGCAGCCCAGAACCCGCAGGATACGCGCTTGCGCCGTCAGTTGTTTCTCGTGCACCGTGCCAAAATTACAACCGTGCACGCGCTGTGCCTGTCGCTCGCGCGTGAGCAGGCCGCGACGCTCGGCATCGCGCCCGATTTTCGGCTGGTGGATGAGCAGGAGGGCAAGCTGCTGCGCGCCGAGGTGCTTGAGGAGGTACTCGAAGCGGCATATGAGCGCGGCGACGCAGGCTTCCTTGCCTTGTGCGATCTGCTGACCGCCGGGCGGGACGACAAAAAGCTGGGCGAAGTCATTTTGGGCACTTACGAAAAGATACAGGCGCATCCCAATCCGGTGGCGTTCCTCGAAACTGTGCGGTGCGGGCTGCACGCGGACGGTATGGACACCCCGCACGCAGCCGTACTGCGCGCGCAGGCGCGGGCGGCGGCTGCGCACGGCGCGGCGTTCCTGCACATGGCGGTCGATGCTGTGACGGGCATCGACGAACTGTCCGATACCTATCTGCCTGCGCTGACGAGCGACCTCAACCAAGCTGGGCGCTTGCTGGATGCACTGTATGATGGCAGCTGGGACGATTGTGTGGAGTCTGCGCGGTCGATTTCGTTTGACCGTCTGAAGGCTGCACGTAAGTTTGAGGACAAGGCGTTCCTTGAGGAGATCAAAGGGATGCGCGAAGAATGGAAAACGGTCGCAAAAACCATTCGCGAGAAGTGGCTGACCGTCAAGGCGGACGAGGCGGCGGCCGACCGCGCGCTGACCGCTCCCGCGCTCTCTGCGCTGATCGACGCAGTAAACGCCTTTGATGTCGCGTTTTCTGCCGCGAAGCGTGCGCGCAACGCGGCAGACTTCAATGACCTTGAGCACTTTGCCGTGCGCCTGCTGTACGATGGGGAAGCGCCTTCGGCACTGGCAAAAACATTGTCGGCGCAGTACGCCGAGATTGCAGTCGACGAATATCAGGACACCAATGCGGTACAGGACGCGATCTTCCGCGCGCTGTCGCAGGATGGGCGCAATTTATTCCTTGTCGGCGACGTGAAGCAGAGCATTTACGGCTTTCGGCTGGCCGATCCGTCGATTTTTCTGGAAAAATACCGTGCCTTCGCGGATGCGGACGGGGTGCAGGACGGCGCGCCGCGCCGCGTTGTGCTGGGGCAGAACTTCCGCTCGCGCGCGGCCGTGCTGGACGCGTGCAACTACTTGTTTTCTGCGGTCATGGGCGAGACAGTGGGCGATCTTGCCTATACCGACCGCGAGGCGCTGCACCTCGGCATGGAGTACCCGAACGCGGGAGACGCGCGGTACAAGACTGAGGTGCTGCTGCTGGACGCGGCAAATCTCGGGGAGGACGAGGACGCGCCGGACAAGACCGCACTCGAAGCGCGATTGGTGGCAATGCGTATCCGTGCGCTGCTCGATGAGGGCTTTCCGGTGCGCGACAAGGAGACCGGCGCACTGCGCCCGGTCACGCCGGGAGATATTGTGATCCTGCTGCGCTCGCCCGGGCCGCGAGCGCCGGTGTATATCGCGGCGCTCGAGCAGGTGGGGCTGAGCGCGAGCGCGGAGTCGCGCGGTGGGCTGCTCGGCACGGCAGAGGTCGGCACGATGGTGTCGCTGCTGTCGGTCATCGACAACCCGCGGCAGGACGTCGACCTGATCGGCGTGTTACGTTCGCCGCTCTATGGCTTTTCTGAGCAGGAACTGGCTGATATTCGGCTGGTCGACCGTCAGGTCAGCTTTTATGACGCGCTGCTGCGGTCGCGCGGGCAGTTTGATAAAGCTGAACTGTTTTTGCAGCAGCTGGATGATCTGCGTGCGTTTGCGTGCGACCAGCCGGTCTATCGCCTGCTGTGGGAGATCTACGACCGCACGGGCGCGCTTGGATTGTACGGTGCGCTGCCGGACGGCGCGCAGCGGCAAAACAATCTGCTTGCCTTTTTCGAGCGGGCGCGTGTGTTCGAACAGGGTGGTTTCCGCGGTCTGTTCGCTTTTGTGCGGCTGCTGCGCGGCATGCTGGAGACGGGTGAGGACTTCCAGACTGTGGGCGCAGAGTCGACGGGCGGCGCAGTGCGCATCCTGTCTATCCACAAGTCGAAGGGCTTGGAGTTCCCGGTCGTGTTTGTCGCGGGCTGTGCCGCTCAGTTCAACGAGATTGACCTGCGCGAGCCGGTTCTGGTGCATAAAGAGTTGGGCTTTGGCTCCAAATGTCGCGATCTGGCGCGCGGCGTGCAGTATGACACGGCGGAGCGTGTTGCAGTGGCCGTGCGGCAGCGCCGTGAGATGGTCAGCGAGGAGTTGCGCGTGCTGTATGTCGCGTTGACGCGTGCAAAAGAAAAACTCATCATCACCGCTGCGAGCGGCACGCTGGAAAAGTCGCTGCAAAAGTGGGCGCGGCTGGCGGCGCTCGACGAGATCCCGCAGTATGCGATGGGGGCGGTGCGCGCGCCGCTGGCATGGATCGTTACGCCGTTGCTGCGGCATCCGGCGTCGCGTGCGCTGCGCGAGCAATACGTACTCGACGTGCCTGAGCACGGCACGGATTGTGACGCCTTTGTGTTGCGGGTATTCCAACCGGACGAGCTTGGCGAGACCGCTACGGCTGAGGTGTTGCGCTTTGTTGAACCAGATGTGCAGGATTACATTGTGCAACCCTATTTGCAATATCCGCAGGCGTTTCTGTCCGAGTTGCCCAGCAAGCTGACTGCGACCGGGTTGGGTCGGGGGTATCGGGCGGACGAGGCCGCCGAGCAGACCCCGCCGCCACGCCGCGAGGTCAAGTTGCGCGCGCCCCTGTTTGAGCAGGGGCAGCGTCGCCTGACGCCGGCCGAGGTCGGTACGGCGCACCACCTGTTTATGCAGTTCTGCGATTTTGACGCGACCGCTGCGCCGGGTGGCGTCGAGGCCGAGCGGCAGCGGCTTGCAAAAGCGATGCTGCTGACTCCCCAGCAGGCCACGGCAATTGACGCCAACAAAATTGAGGCGTTTTTTGCGTCCGACCTGTACCGGGGGCAGATGGCCCAGCACAAGGTGCGGCGCGAGTTTAAATTTTCGGTATTGGTGCCTGCCGCACGGTATTTTCCAGTCGCGGAACAGGCGCCGGAGGAAACTGTGCTGTTGCAAGGTGTCATTGACTGTCTGATCGACACGCCTGAAGGGTTTATCATCGTCGATTTTAAGACCGATCGTGTAACGGAAAAGGACGTGTCCGCGCGGGCGGAGCGCTACCGCGCACAGATGCAGGCCTACGCACTGGCCGTGCGCGAGGTGTTTGAGCGACCGGTCGCGCAGTGTGTGCTATATTTTTTCCATTGTGGATCATGTGTGGTACTGGGGGACGGTTAAGGATTCGTTAAAATCGCAGCCCGGCGGTTGACAGCGGGGCGGGCGCGTGATACCCTGATAGCGAAAAAACGAGGGGCATCGGTATCATGCCGAACGGCTCCGCAAGCAGCCATTTACCCATACCATTCATTCCTCATTTCCAAAAGGAAGCGCCGTGGTTTGTCGTGCAGACCGCGGCGCTTTCTTTTTTGCGGTTTGCATAACGGGAAGCGGTCAAAACAGCGCAAAATCGGTCACATGCCCGCTTTACTTTACGCATCAAAAAGGATATAATTAGTTTTAACAAAGAATACGGAACACAGGAATGAAGAAAAGGAGACGCTCTATGGCTTACTATTTCAGCGAACCTTCGCATACGTTCAACGAGTACCTTCTCGTGCCGGGCTATTCCTCGGCTGAGTGTATCCCGGCGAATGTCAGCTTGCGTACCCCAATTGTCAAGTACCACAAGGGTGAGCAGTCTGCACTGTACGCCAATATCCCGATGGTTTCTGCCATCATGCAGGCGGTTTCGGATGACCGCATGGCCATCGCGCTGGCACAGGAGGGCGGCATCTCCTTCATCTATGGCTCGCAGACCATCGAAAGCGAGGCGGCTATGGTCGCCCGCGTCAAGTCTTACAAAGCGGGCTTCATCGTATCCGACTCCAATCTGCGCCCCGAACAGACGCTTGCGGACGTGCTGGCGCTTAAGGAAAAGACCGGCCACTCGACGATGGCGGTCACTGAGGACGGTACGGCCAACGGCAAACTGCTTGGTGTTGTCACTAGTCGAGACTACCGTGTTTCCCGTATGGAGCGCAGCGTAAAGGTCTCTGAATTTATGACCCCGTTTGACAAGCTGGTCACTGCCCCGGCGGACACGACGCTGAAGGTGGCGAACGACATTATCTGGGACCATAAGCTCAATTCGCTGCCGCTGGTGGACGATCAGCAGCATCTGGTTTATATGGTGTTCCGTAAGGACTATGACAGCCACAAGGCAAACTCGCTTGAGCTTCTGGATGAGCATAAGCGTTACGTTGTCGGCGCGGGCATCAATACCCGCGACTATGAGGAACGCGTGCCTGCGCTGGTTGAGGCTGGCGCGGATGTGCTGTGCATCGACTCGTCCGAGGGCTTTTCCGAGTGGCAGAGCCGCACGCTTGCGTGGATTCGCGAGAAATACGGCGATAGCGTCAAGGTGGGCGCGGGTAACGTGGTCGACCGTGAAGGCTTCCGCTTCCTCGCTGAAGCAGGCGCAGACTTTATCAAGGTCGGTATCGGCGGCGGCTCGATCTGCATCACCCGTGAGCAGAAGGGTATCGGCCGCGGTCAGGCGACCGCGCTGATCGAAGTTGCGGCGGCGCGTGATGAGTACTATCTGGAAACCGGTGTTTATGTGCCGATCTGCTCGGACGGCGGCATCGTGCACGACTATCACTGCACGCTGGCGCTGGCTATGGGCGCGGACTTCCTGATGCTCGGCCGCTACTTCTCGCGCTTTGACGAATCCCCGACCAATAAGGTCAACATCAACGGCAGCTATATGAAGGAATATTGGGGCGAAGGCTCGGCCCGTGCGCGCAACTGGCAGCGTTACGATATGGGCGGCGAGCAGAAGCTGTCCTTTGAGGAGGGCGTCGATTCCTATGTGCCGTATGCTGGTTCGCTCAAGGATAACCTCGGCCTGACGCTGAGCAAGGTGCGCTCGACCATGTGCAACTGTGGCTCGCTCTCCATTCCGGAGTTCCAGAAGAAGGCCAAGATCACGCTGGTAAGCGCGACCTCGATCGTCGAGGGCGGCGCGCATGACGTTGTACTCAAGGAGACCACAACGACCAGCAAGTAAGAACAGTCATCCGAGATTGCCCCGCAGTTGCCTGCGGGGCAATTCTTGTCGGAGAGGGGAATGGAAATGAGGAATGAAGCCGGTAAACTGTCCGGTACCTTGCTCCGCACGCTGTATGGCTTGCGATATGTAATGCAGCGGAACGGCGGGATTTTTCTGCGCTGGTGTGCATTTGCGGTGGTTATTGGTCTGGTAGTCGGCGCGGTGGGCGCGGCCTTTCATGTTGCGCTCGAGTGGGCGGGGGAGACGCGCGAGCAATATGGCTGGCTGCTGTACCTGCTGCCGCTCGTCGGCGTATTCATCGCGTTTTGGTACAGGAAAGCGGATATGCCGCTTGAGCGTGGCACGAATTTCATCCTGACCTCGGTGCGTGAAAACCATCCGGTGCGGCTGCGGCTTGCGCCGAGCATCTTTATTACGTCCATCCTGACGCACCTGTGTGGCGGCTCGGCGGGCCGCGAGGGTGCAGCGATTCAGCTGGGCGGTGCCATCTCGGGCAACATCGGCCATTGGATGCGGCTGGATGACAAGGACTGCCGCACCATCACGATGTGCGGCATGGCGGCGGGCTTTGCCGCGTTGTTCGGCACGCCGCTTGCAGCCAGTGTGTTTGCGATGGAGGTCATCAGCGTTGGCGTGATGTATTACGCGGCGTTGTTCCCGTGTGTGCTGGCATCGGTCATTGCGCATCAGGTGGCGCTCTCGCTGGGCGGGGAGACAACGGCATTTGTGCTCACCGGCCTGCCGCAGCAGACCGACGCTTTGCTGCTCGTCAAGCTGTTGGCATTCGGCGTGGCGTGTGCAGTGCTCAGCGCGGGCGTATGCATCGTGTTCCACCGTATCGGACATCTGTTCAAGCGGTACATACCGAACCAGTACCTGTGCATCGCCGTGGGTGGCCTTGTGGTCGTGCTGGCTTCGTTGCTGCTGGGCACACGGGAATACAACGGCGCGGGCATGCAGGTGATCGAGCGTGCGGTTGCGGGTGAGGCGCACTATGCAGCGTTTGCCATCAAACTGGTGCTGACAGCCATCACGATCGGTGTGGGCTATAAGGGCGGCGAGATCGTGCCCGTGCTGTTCATCGGGGCGACGTTCGGCGCGGCGTATGGCGGCTTGTTCGGACTGCAACCCTCGTTTGCAGCCGGGCTTGGCATGACGGCGGTGTTCTGTGGCGTGACCAATGCGCCGTTAACGTCCATCCTGCTGGCTTTTGAGCTGTTTGGCGGTGACGGCCTTGCGCTGTTCGCGCTGGTGATTGCCATATCTTATATGCTCAGCGGGTATTACGGCCTATATAGCGAGCAGAAGATCCTGTATTCCAAACTGCGGCCGCAGTTTATCGACCGCAAGACCAAATGATATTGTTTGACGGGAGGATAGGCGGCCATGAACGGATTCAAGGGCGCGATTTTTGATATGGACGGTACGCTGCTCGATTCGATGCGCGTGTGGAAACGGCTGACGCAGGGATATCTCAAGCAATTCGGCCTGCATGTCACCGATGAGGAATATGCCGCGTGCGAGGGGTTTTCCCAGCCGCAGGTTGCGCAGTACTTTGCCGACCGATATCCGCAGCTGCCCGGGGGCGCGGCGGGATTGATGGAGGGTATGGACCAGCTGATCACCGCGCGGTATGAGACTGTGGCGAAACCTAGGGACGGCGTGCTGCCGTTTCTCGACGGATTGCGCCGCCGTGGCGTGAAAATGGCGATTGCAACCTTGACCGCGCGACGGCATGCGGAAAAGGCGTTGCGCGACCGCGATATGCTGGACTATTTTGATTTCATGCTGACGATCGAGGATGTCGGCGTGTCCAAGTATCAGCCGGACATTTACCTGATGAGCGCCGAACGGCTGGGACTGACCCCGGCGGATTGCGTCGTATTTGAGGACGCGCCCTATGCCTGTACTACGGCAAAAAAGGCAGGGTTCCGCGTGTGCGGTGTAGTCGAAGCGGCCTACGCCGCGGGCGAACAAGAGCTGCGCGCATCGAGCGACCTGATTATTGAGCATTCTTTCGACGAATTGGCGGGAAAATTGTAAGAAGGGCTTGCAATTTGATTTATTATCCCGTACACTATATAGGAAGAAAAATTGATGGCTGCGCCGGACAAGTTCCGGTGCGGCTTCGTTTTTGGTGAGGGGGAATGAGTTTTGGAAGAACAAAACAAAATGGGCACCGCGCGGATGGGTCCGCTGATCTTTTCGATGGCGTTGCCTGCGATGATCTCGATGATCATCAACGCACTGTACAACATCGTGGACAGTATTTTTGTGGCACAGTATTCGCAAAGCGCGTTGGCTGCTGTTTCGCTGGTGTTTCCGTTGCAGACGCTGGTCGTCGCCATCGGCGTAGGCACCGGCGTGGGTGTCAATTCGCTGATTGCCCGTCGGTTGGGCGAAAAGCGGCGTTTGCACGCCAACTCGGCTGCTGAGCATGGCGTCGCGCTTGCAATCATTGGCGGCATCGTGTTCCTTGTGCTGGGCTTTGGCTTGTCGGGCGTGTTTGTACGTGCCTTTGGCGCAGCCGAGGATGTCACAGTGCAGGCTATCCAGTATTCGCATATTGCGGTCGGTCTGAGCATTTTTGTTATGATCTCCATGATGTGCGAAAAGGTACAGCAATCAACAGGCAACATGATTATCCCCATGTGCCAAGGGTTGACCGGCGCAATTGTGAACATCATCCTCGACCCGTTGATGATCTTTGGCATCGGCCCGTTTCCCGAGATGGGTGTGCGCGGCGCTGCGCTGGCGACCATCATTGGCCAGATCTGCGGCATGCTGATCGGTCTGTGGGGTGTGTTTTTCCAGCAGAAGGTACTTAAGGTGAATATGCGCGAATTCAAGTGGCGCGCGCAGACGGTTAAGGATATTTACCGCGTCGGTTTGCCTGGTATCGTCATGCAGAGCGTCGTATCGGTGATGACGGCAGGATTGAACGCCATCCTGATCGGCTTTTCGCAAACTGCGGTTAACGTGTTGGCGGTGTACTTCAAATTGCAGACCTTTGTGTTCATGCCGGTGTTCGGCTTGAACCAAGGCGCGCTGCCCGTTATGGGGTATAACTACGGCGCGCGTAACAAACAGCGTCTGTTTGGCGCATACAAAATCGCGCTGATTTCTGCGGTCGTTATCATGCTAATCGGCCTTGTGCTGTTCCAGCTGTTCGCGGAGCAGATGCTGATGATGTTTGTCGACCGTACGGATGCGGCGGCGATCGAGGATATGATCACGGTCGGCGTGCCCGCGCTCAAGATCATCAGCCTGTCCTTCCTCGGCGCAGCGTTCGGTATCATCAACTCGACGATGTTTCAAGCGACGGCCCGCGGCCTAAATAGCTTGATCGTGTCGGTTTGCCGCCAGTTGGTCATTATCTTACCGGCGGCGTGGCTGTTGGGTAAGTGGTTTGGATTGGATGCAATCTGGTATTCCTTCCCGATCGCAGAGATCGCGGCTTTCTTTATCTCTTATGTGCTGTTGTGGAGGGAATACCGCACAGAGTTGCGTTATCTCGGTATGGAAAAGGAGAAGAAACCATGAAACGTATTGCAAGCTTTGAAGTCAATCATGACAAACTGAAGCCCGGCATGTATACTTCGCGTATCGACGGCGATGTGACGACGTACGATATTCGTATGGTTTATCCCAATGCGGGCACTTATATCCAGCCGGCGGCAGGGCATACGTTCGAGCACCTGTTTGCGACCTATGCACGCAATTCGCGCTTTGCCGACCATATCATCTACTGCGGTCCTATGGGCTGCCAGACCGGATTTTATTTCCTCGTGCGCGATCTTGCGCCGTCCGATGCAATCGACCTGATGCGCGAGACGATGGACTTCGTTGCGGCGTATGAAGGCGAAATCCCGGGTGCGAGCCGCATTGAGTGTGGCAATTACCTGCTGCACGATCTGGCAGGCGCCAAAGCGCTTGCTGCGTCCATGATCCCAGTGCTCGCGGATTGGACGGAAGAAAAATTGGTTTATGAAAAATAATACTTGCATTTTGTCGTTCGGTATGGTATCATATCCTTACGACTGCAAGAGTATTTTGTGATTTCCCGTGGAAAGAGGTGAAACAACATGAAACAGGGCATCCATCCCGAGTACAAGCAGACCACGATCCGCTGTGCCTGCGGCAATGTCATTGAGACCGGCTCCACCAAGGAGAATATCGTCGTTGACGTTTGCTCCAAGTGCCACCCCTTCTTCACGGGCAAGCAGAAGCTGGTAGACACCGGCGGACGTGTTGATCGCTTCAAGAAGCGTTTCAATCTGGACAAGTAAGAAAAAGCCATCGAAACGGTTGCTGATGAAGTGCGTTTCGATGGTTTTTTTATTCGCAAAACCGTCTTTGGGCGGTTGACCCCACAGAGGGGAGGAATTTCAATATGACCGAACTGGAACAGAACACAAAAGCCGAGCGCGCGGTGCTCGTTGGGCTTTCCTGTCCGTCGTTTACCGCACAGCAGGATGCAGATGAGCGGACGATGGATGAGCTGCGCGCGTTGGCTGAAACTGCGGGCGCCGAAGCGGTGGCGATGACATTGCAGCGCCGCCCGTCACCCGACCCGCGCACCTTTATCGGCGAAGGTAAGGCCGAGGAAGTGCGGCAACTGGCCGAGGCCAATGAGGCCACGCTGGTGTTGTTTGACAATGAGCTGTCGCCTTCACAGACGCGCAACCTCGAGGAGCTAACCAAATGCACCGTGCTCGACCGCTCGGCGCTCATTCTGGATATTTTCGCCCAGCGCGCCCGTACGGGAGAGGGTAAATTGCAGGTCGAACTTGCACAGTACCAGTATATCCTGCCGCGTCTTGCCGGTATGTGGACGCATCTGGTGCGCCAGACCGCGGGCGGCGGTAAAAGCCCGATCGGCACGCGCGGCCCGGGTGAAACCCAGCTGGAAACCGACCGGCGGCATATCCGCAAGCGCATTGATAAGCTCAAGCATGAGCTGGAGCAGGTGCGGCAGGTGCGTGCGGTGCAGCGCCGCCAGCGCAAAAAGACCGAACTGCCGTTGGTCGCGATTGTGGGCTACACCAATGCGGGCAAGTCGACGCTGCTTAACACGCTGACCGGTGCGGGCATCGAGGCCAACGACCGTCTGTTTGATACGCTCGACCCAACGACCCGGAAAAAACGCATTTCGGATACGCAGGAGATCCTGCTATCCGATACCGTTGGTTTTATCCGTAAGCTGCCGCACCATTTGGTGAGCGCGTTCAAGGCAACGCTGGAGGAATTGGCTTACGCCGACCTGCTGCTGCATGTTGTCGACGTGTCGGACGAGGATTGGCGCATACAGGCTGAGACGGTCGAGGGCGTCATTACGCAGCTGGGCGCGCAGGACATCCCGCGCCTGATGGTATACAACAAGGCGGACAAGTGCGCGCCCGACGCGCTGCCATACTTCCGGGCGGATGAGGGCGTTGCCATCTCGGCCAAGATGGGTGAGGGCATGGAGACCTTGCTTTCCGCTATTGAGCATGCGCTTGGACGCGGCAAGCACCGTGTCAAGCTGCTGATTCCCTATGCGGATGGCGCAGTGCTTGACATGCTCCACCGCGAGGCGCAGATCGAGTCGACCGATTACGCCGCCGAGGGTACGGTGGTCGAAGCGGTCGTCGACGATAAGACCTATGGCCGCGTGATGCAGTACCAGACGGAGGAGTAACCGCAAGCGGGGAGTCACGATGGAAAAGGATTATTTTGTGCCGTTCGCCGATTATGGCGAGGATAAATTTGAAGAGAAGCGCTCCAAGTTCACCGGGCGGCTGTGGCGTGTGGAAACTGCGGAGGAGGCGGTTTCCCGCATCAAGGAGATGCGCGAGACCTACTGGGACGCGACGCACAATTGCTACGCCTATATCCTGCGCGAGGGCAATGTTATGCGTTATTCGGATGACGGGGAGCCGCAGGGCACGGCGGGCATGCCTATGCTGGATGTGCTGCGGCACGAGCAGTTGGAAAACTGCCTGTGTGTAGTGACGCGCTATTTCGGTGGCATCCTGCTCGGTACGGGCGGTCTGGTGCGCGCCTATACCAAGGGTGCGCAGATCGCGGTTGCGGCGGCGGGTGTGCAGCGTATGAGCCTGTTTTCGGTTGCGCTGATCGCATGCCCGTACAACCTGTACGAGTTGGTGCAGCGTCTGTTACCCGACCATGACTGTACGGCCGAACAGACGGATTTCGGCGCGGATGTGACGTTAACGGTCACGCTGCCAGCGGGCGGGGAAGAGAAGCTCAACGCTGCATTGGCTGAGGCTACTGCCGGACAGGTATACGCCGAGGTGATGGAGACCAGGTTCATGGGTCGACGCGTCAAATAAAAATCCGAAATACTTTGCGCGAAAAAAAGGGTTTTGCCGTTTGACATCGTATAAATCAATATAGACGGCTTTATGAAACAACGGAAGGGGGAGCGGTATGACGATCCGGGAGCAACAGGAACAGCGCGAGCGGCGCACGCTTGCCGCATGGGCGACTTTTGCCGATGCTTCGCGCGGTCGGCAGCGCGATATGACGCCCTGCCCCTACCGCACCTGTTTTCAGCGTGACCGCGACCGTATCATTCATTCCAAGGCGTTTCGTCGGCTATCTAACAAGACGCAGGTGTTTATTTCGCCAGAGGGCGATCATTACCGTGCCCGTCTGACGCATACGCTCGAAGTTTCACAGATCGCGCGTACGGTTGCGCGCGCCCTGTGCCTCAACGAGGATTTGACCGAGGCGATTGCCCTTGGCCACGATCTGGGGCACACGCCGTTTGGCCATGCGGGCGAGCGTGCGCTGGCTGAGGTCTGTCCGTTCGGCTTCCGTCACAACGAGCAGAGCCTGCGTATGGTGGATATACTCGAGGAACTTAATCTGACGGATGAGGTGCGCGATGGTATTGTGTGCCACACGGGGGCCAAAAAGGCGGACACGCCAGAAGGGCGCATTATTCACTATGCCGACCGCATTGCTTATATCAACCATGATATTGATGATGCTGTGCGCGGCGGGCTGATTAAGGGTACCGACATCCCGAAATATTTGCGCCGTCGGTTGGGCGATAGCCACGGCAAGCGTATTGACACGATGGTAACAGCGATGATTGAATACGGTATGGCGCATCAGGAGATCGGCATGGACGGGCAAGTGCATGACGATATGATGGAGCTGCGCCAGTTCATGTTCGATCATGTGTATCACGGCACGGGGGCGAAGCGCGAAGAAGCGCGCGCCAAAGCCATGTTGTGTAGCCTGTATCAATATTTTGTCGATCACCCGGATGAGCTGCCGGGCGACTATTTTGTGCTGATGACGCGTGGAGAACCGCTTGAGCGTGTCGTTTGCGATTATATTGCCTGCATGACCGACCGGTATTCCATCGCGGTTTATAAAAAAATATTCATTCCAAGAAGCTGGAATAAGATTGACGGATAAAAAATCCGGCTATCCTACAAAGGAGGTGGGCAAATGGCGTTTGACCGTGGGTTTCTGGACGAGTTATCCGCACGCAGCGATATTGTGGATATCGTATCCCAATATGTGCAGCTGAAAAAAAGCGGCGCAAACTATTTTGGCCTTTGCCCCTTCCATAACGAGAAAACGCCGTCCTTTTCGGTTGCGCCGGACAAGCAGATTTTCCACTGCTTTGGCTGTGGTGCGGGCGGCGGTGTTATCACCTTCGTGATGAAGGCCGAAGGACTGGAATTTCCAGATGCGGTGCGCTATCTGGCGGCGCGCGCAGGCATGGAGGTACCCGAGCAGGGCGAGGCTGACCGCAAAGTCGCCCGCCATCGTGACCGGCTGTATGCGCTGTGCAAAGATGCGGCGCGGTTCTATTATGATACGTTATGGCTGCCGGAAAACCGCGCGGCACAGCAGTATTTTCTCCGGCGCGGATTGCACCGGCGAACGATGAACCGCTTCGGGTTGGGCTATGCGCCTGATTCCTTCCATGCATTGCTCGACGCGATGACTGCCAAGGGCTATACGCGCGACGAGATGATGGACGCAGGTTTGCTCAGCCGCAGTGAGAAGGGGCATGTGTACGACCGTTTTCGCGGGCGCGTCATGTTCCCAATCATTGACGTGCGTGGCAATGTGATCGCCTTCGGTGGGCGCGTGCTGGACGATTCCAAGCCTAAGTACCTCAACTCGCCCGAAACACCGATATTCCATAAGAGCCGTAACCTGTTTGCACTCAACCTGTCCAAGACGACCAAAAGCGGATATTTTATCTTAGCTGAGGGCTATATGGACGTGATTGCACTGCATCAGGCTGGGTTTGATTGTGCGGTGGCTTCGCTCGGCACTTCGCTGACGGAAGAGCAGGCGCGCATCATCGCACGCCATGTCGACCGTATCGTTATTTCCTACGATGCGGATGGGGCAGGGCAGGCGGCCGCGCAACGCGCAATCGACATTTTGAAAAAATGCGATTTACAGGTCAAGGTGCTTAAGATCCCCGGGGCGAAAGATCCGGATGAGTTTATCAAGGCCAAGGGGTCGGACGCGTTCCGCGCGCTCATTGAGCATAGCGAGGATCACAATGCGTTCCGACTGGAACAGATTGCGGGCAAGTATGACCTTGAAGATGACGAAGCGCGCGTGCTGTTCTTACGGGACGCAGCACGCATGCTTGCGGGCATTGAGAGCAGCATCGAGCGCGAGGTATATGCCGGACGCGCGGCCAAAATGGCGGGCGTGACCGCAGAGGCAATGAATGTCGAGGTGCGGCGCGAGCTAGGCATACGCCGCAAGCGGCAGAAAACTGCCGAGCGGCGCGAGATCCGTTCGCCGGTCGGCATGGCGCAGCCTAAGGACAGAACGCTTGCCTATGCGGATGTCAAGTCTGCAAAGGCGGAGGAAAACGTGCTGCGGCTATTGTTTTTCGATCAGAAGCTGATGGCGGGCATGGAAAAAAAACTGCCGCCGTCGTGGTTTTCTGCGCCGGTGCTGCGTAAGATATATGAGCGCGCGCTTGCGCTCGACCAGAATGGCCAGATGGTGGATATCCTGTCCTTCGAGGGGTGGCTGGAAGAAAACGAGATGAGCTTGCTTTCCGGCATCCTCGGGCAGGGCATCCCGCCGGGTGACCACCGGCAGGAATTGCAGGAATACATAGGCACGATACGCATGCAGCGTGTCAAGGACGGTACGATTACCGAGGCGGGTGAGGATCCGCTGCTGACTTTTGGACGCATAAAAAAACAAAACGCGGGAGGACAAACGATATGACGACGACGGGCAACGCAAACACACCGGAGCAGGCAGTGGATCCGCAGCAGGTAGTAAGAGACCTGTTGGCCCTTGGCAAGAAAAACGGCAGGCTGACCCTCAAGGAGATCGCGGATGCACTCAGCCAGTTGGATATGGAGAGCGAGGACATCGACAAGCTGTATGAAACGCTCGAATCCATGGGCATCGAGATCGAAACCGAGGGCGTGTTGGAAAAGGCGCTGGGTGATGATGACGACGAAGTGTTCGAGCCGGAGGATGTCGAGGAGGTTCCCGAGGAGGAGCTGATCGATACCTCGGCGATGGCTGAAACCTTTGCGATTGACGATCCGGTGCGCATGTACCTCAAGGAAATCGGCAAGGTTGACCTGCTTTCACCTGAGGAGGAGGTCACGCTGGCCGAACAGATGCAGAAGGGCAATGAGGCGGTTGCGCGCATCGCAGCCGAGGGCGACAACATCCCGGCTGATGAACGTGTCGTTCTCGATCGTGATGTGAAAATTGGCGAAAAAGCGAAAAAACGTCTGGCTGAGGCGAACCTTCGTCTGGTCGTGTCGATTGCCAAGCGTTATGTCGGCCGTGGCATGCTCTTCCTTGACCTGATTCAAGAAGGTAATCTCGGCCTGATTAAGGCGGTTGAGAAGTTCGATTCGACCAAAGGCTTTAAATTCTCGACCTACGCGACATGGTGGATCCGGCAGGCAATCACGCGCGCGATTGCCGATCAGGCGCGCACAATCCGCATCCCGGTACACATGGTCGAGACGATCAACAAGGTCATCCGTGTTTCGCGCCAGCTGTTGCAGGAACTCGGTCACGACCCCAGCCCGGAGGAAATTGCTAAGGAGATGAATATGCCGGTTGACCGTGTGCGCGATATCCTTAAGATCGCGCAGGAGCCGGTATCGCTCGAAACTCCGATCGGTGAGGAGGAGGACTCCCACCTTGGCGACTTTATCCCGGACGACGATGCGCCCGAACCGGCCGAAGCGGCTTCGTTCATGCTGCTCAAGGAGCAGCTGGTTGAGGT
>DSLFI04101__coassemble_368_pt1 | contig 20738 bp, 16 predicted proteins | sample DSLFI04101__metabat2_low_PE_004 | metagenome-assembled genome bin DSLFI04101 | reverse complement strand
ATGGAACAGCACCGTCTCGAGATTATCGTCCGCCGTATGCGCGGTCGCGATTTTTGCGCCCTGTGCCGCTGCATGCAGCCGTTCATACCGGATACGGCGCGCGGTCTCCTCCACGCCCGTACCCTGCTGCACTGCGGCTGCGGCCACGTCGACCCGCTCGACAGCCAGTTCAACCCCCAGCCGCGCGCACATCGTCCGGCAGAACGTTTCATCCCAGTCGGACTCCGCGCCGCGCAGACAATGGTTGAGGTGGAATGCCCGTACAGGGTAGCCCAACTCGCGCAGCACCAACAGCAGCGCGACAGAGTCCGCACCGCCAGATAACGCCACCAGCACTCGCTCACCCGGCGCCAGCATGGCGTGCGCTGCGATCGTGCGTTTTACCGTCTCTAACATTGCCCTACTCTCCATGGATGCGGTCAGGATTAGAGAAGGTCGTGTACTGGCCAACCCACTGCAATTCAATGGTGTTTGTCGCACCATGGCGGTTTTTAGCAATGATGATTTCGGCTACGTTCTTGTTTTCACTTTCATCATCATAATAGTCGTCACGATAGATGAACATAACAATGTCGGCGTCCTGCTCGATTGCACCCGATTCGCGCAGGTCAGACAGCATCGGACGCTTGTCTGAGCGCTGCTCTGACGCACGCGACAGCTGCGATAGGCACACGACCGGCACGTTGAGCTCTTTTGCCATGATCTTGAGCGAACGCGAGATTTCTGCAACCTCCTGCACACGATTGTCCATGTGCCGCCCGCCGACATGCATCAGCTGGAGATAGTCGATGACAATTAAGCCGAGTTCCTCTCCTAACCGGCGGCACTTGGCCTTGATCTCAGCCACCGTGATAGCCGGGTTATCGTCGACGTAGATGTTCAGCCCAGCCAGCACGCCGGAGGCACGGGCGATCTTGACCCAGTCATCCTCGTCGAGGTTGCCGGTCTTGAGTTTTTGCGACTCGATCAGCGCTTCGCTCGACAGGAAACGGCTTGCCAGCTGTTCCTTGCCCATCTCAAGCTGGAACACGCAGACGCCCGTCCCTTTTTTGTAGCCGCGCGGCTTGTCCTTGACGCTCGCCTTGGCCGCATTGAGCGCGATATTGAGCGCAAACGCAGTCTTGCCCATGCCGGGACGCGCCGCAATCAAAATCAGGTCGGACTTATTCAGGCCGGTCAGCGCGGTGTCCAGCGCATGGAAGCCCGTGGACATACCCGGGATATCACTGTCCGACTTGGCACGCTCGTCCAGTTCGGTATACAGATCGGCAATAACCTCGCTGAGTTTGGACAGGCCTTTGATTTCGCGCCCCTGCCGGATGCCGTAAATGCGCTGCTCAGCAAGCTCCGCGATGCTGGATGCTTCGCCGCGGGCCTCCAGCGCGTTCTGCTGGATTTCGCCACCCGCGTCCGCAAGCTGGCGCAGCAGACTTTTGTCACGCACGATGCGCACATATTCGCCCACATTGCGCGCGCCCGGCGTCACATCCATCAATTGAAATAGATACGCACGGCCGCCCGCTTCATCATAATAACCCAGACGCGTGAGCATATCGAGCACCGTAACCGGGTCGATACGCTGCGCGCCGTTAAACATCGAATAGATTGTTTCAAAGATGCGCTTATTTTCGTCGGCGTAGAAGTCGTCCGCGCGCACCTGCTCGATCACCTCGGGGATGCAATTCGGGTCGACCAGCATTGCACCGAGCAGCGACTGTTCCGCTGTCAGATCCTGCGGTACCTGCCGCAGCAGAAGTTCGTCCAAAACCGCACCACCTTTCGTAAAAATACATTTCGCCGCGCCCCGCGCGGCCATTTAGAACGCAAACCGCCCTGCGGTTTGCATCCGAACACCCAGCTTTGCCGGGTGTTCGGATACCCCGACCCAGCCGCCTTGGGCGGTGTCATTCGGGTATCGAAGGGCGGTTTCTGTCCGAAACCGCCCTTCGTATATAGGGGGCTTTTGAAGCCCCCTATATACCGTCAGGCTTCCACCACCTGCACCAGAATTTCGCCCGCGATATCCTGATACAGCTTCGCCTTGACGCGGTGCACACCGAAGGTCTTGATCGGCTCCTCCAGCACGATCTTCTGCTTGGGCACATTCAGGCCATACTGCTTGTTTAACTCCTCCGCGATTTCCTTGGAGGTTACCGCACCGAACAGGCGGCCGCCCGAGCCGCCCTTGGCCGGCACTTTCACCGGGCTGACCTTGAGCTTTTCCGCCGCCTCGCGCGCAGCCTGCTGCTCCAATGCGACCTTACGCGCGTGCGCCTCATCCTGCGCCTTCTTCACGTTCAGATTATCGGCCGTAGCCGGTTCGGCCAAACCGCGCGGCATCAGGAAATTACGTCCGTAGCCTTCGCTGACCTCAATCAGGTCGCCCTTCTTGCCCTTGCCCTTCACATCCGCTTTGAGAATGACTTTCATAATACTGTTAACTCCTTTGCTTGTTCTGGTTTATGAATCCCGGCTGGATTGTTTTTCCGCCGTTTTTTCGTTTTGCTGGTCGGCAAAATAACCGTCGATTGCTTCCGTAATCATATGATCGGCCTCTGCCGGTGTGGTGTTGCGCAGCTGCGCCCCCGCCGCCGTATGGTTGCCGCCGCCACCCAGTCGCTCCATGAGCAGCTGCACGTTGACCTGTCCGGATGCACGCGCGGACACAACCATATCATTGCCGCTGCGGAATGCGACTACGCTTGCGCGCGTGCCAATGATACTCAGCAGTTCATCCGCCGCCTGTGCCGCCGCAATGCGATCGACCTCTTCGTCCGTAATCGCAAAAATCACGCCCTGCCCGCAATCGCGCGCCGAGGAAATCAGCTTCTGCCGCTCCATATACTGCGTAAAGCTGGATTGGAACAGACGCTTGACATCGCTCGCCTCCGCACCCGCACGGCGCAGGTATGCAGCTGCCTCAAATGTGCGCACACCGGTGCGTGTGGAAAACCCCTTGGTATCCAAATAAATGCCCGCGAGCATGGCCTCCGCTTCGCCCGTCAGGATGCCGCTGGTCGGCACAAGGTATTGCAGCAGTTCGCTGACCAGCTCGGATGCAGACGACGCATACGGTTCGTGCAGCGAAACGACTGCATTTTCGATGTAATCAGCCGCGCGCCGGTGGTGGTCGATGACTGCCACTTTATTGATGGACTGAAGCAGCGCCTCGTTTTCCACATAGCCCGGCCGGTTGACGTCCACCACAATCAGCAGCGTGTTATAGTCGCATAGGATCATCGCGTCCTCCGCGCTGATAAACACATCCTTGTATTCGGGCAGGGTTTCCAGACGTTCGATCAAGTCGCCCGCCATCGTATGCTGCTGATCGACCACAATATGCACCGGTTTACCCTTGCCGCGCACCGCGCACACCATACCGGCCGCGGCACCGATCGCGTCCATATCGCTGTTCCGATGCCCCATGATGAGCACCTGCGACGAATCGCGGATGAGCTGCGACAGGGCGTTTGCCACCACGCGGCTTTTTACCTTGGTACGTTTTTCGACTTCCTCGGTCAGGCCGCCGTAAAACTCAAAATTATACCTGTTTTTAACGACCGCCTGATCGCCGCCGCGCGAGAGCGCCATATCAATTGCCAGACTGGCGTATTGATAACATTCGGCCAGCGTTTCGCCATCCTTACCAATACCGATGGACAGCGTTGCAACAACGCCCTCATGGTTCTGAATCTCACGCACATCCTGCAATACTGCAAACTTACGCGCACTGAGTTTTTCCAAAGCAGCGTTTTCAATGATAAAGATATACTTGTCGCGGTCATACTTGCGCAGCACCGCATTGCTGTCCTTGATCCACGAAAACAGACGCTTATCAATATCGGCCAAGATGGTTGATTTTTCCGAGTCGGTTGCGTTCTTGGTCAGTTCCTCGTAGTTGTCGATCGCAATTACCGCAATTGCCGGCCGGCGTGTTTCCGCTGCGTCGCGCAGCTGGACATAATCCGTGCAATCAAGAAAGTGCAGCATCATCATCTGCCCCGCCCCGCTTGGCACCATACTGCCAAACACATGGTAAATCCGTTTGCCCATGCGCAATTCTCCCGGGAACTGCTGCTTGCCCTCGATCAGCCAACGGGTTTCAAAGGTGGGCGCCAACTCGGTCAGGCGCATATGGCGCGCGCCGGAAAACTGCCCGCTGATCTCGGCAAAGCCATCATTCGCCCAGACGATCTCGCCGGTCGTTGCCAGCGCGACCACCGTTGGCAGCGGCGTATGCGTCACCGCCGGCTTAATCTCGCCCCCCTCGATCACGATATTATCCATCAGATGCTGTACCTGCCGCCGCTGTTCCTGTTCCCCATGCAATGACACCACACGGAGTACCACGCACAGCGCCAGTCCCACCGCACCGTAAATCACAGAAAAATACAGGGCGCCTGCCGCAAATAACAGAAATAACGCAAAAAACAGGCCAGAACCCGACTGTAACGACCTCTTATTTGACTTTTTCAAATGCCGTCCCCCTTTCGGACGCAAATATTCAGATTAATTATATCATCGGTCCCCTATAATGTAAACAAAAATCGTATAAGCAACGGGGACGGCAAGGCGTTATTGACAGTCGTTTACCCGCACGGTATGATTACGGTATAAGCAAGGCGAGGCTGTGCGGCAGCACGGCACGACCTCTACCGGCGAAAGCGAGGCGGATCATTTATGGCGCAATACATACTGGCACTCGATCAGGGCACAACCAGCTCACGCGCGATTTTGTTTGACCACGAACAAAATATCCTGTCAATCCGGCAGCACGAACTGACGCAACAGTATCCCCGGGAAGGCTGGGTCGAGCAAGACCCTATCGAAATCTGGTCGACCCAATACGCGGCCATGTTGGAAGTGCTGGCCGCCTCCGGTGTCTCCCCGCACGATGTCGCGGGCATCGGCATTACCAACCAGCGGGAGACCACTATCCTGTGGGAGCGCGAAACCGGTCGCCCTATTCTATTTACAACGCAATCGTATGGCAATGCCGCCGTACGGCTGATATCGTCGATGGGCTGGTCGAGCAAGGTCTTACCGACCACATCCGGCAGACGACCGGCCTGATTCCGGACGCCTATTTTTCCGGCACCAAGATCAAATGGATTCTTGACCATGTAGAGGGCGCGCGCGAAAAAGCTGCGCGGGGCGATATCCTGTTCGGAACCGTCGACTCATGGCTGGTCTGGAAGCTGACTGGCGGGCAGGCGCATGTGACCGATGCGACCAACGCTGCGCGCACCATGATTTTTGACATCCACAAACTCGACTGGGATGACACTCTGCTCGACGCATTGGATATCCCGCGCGCCATGCTGCCGCGTGTGTGCTCATCGAGCGAGGTGTACGGCCATGTCTCCCTGCCCGGCGGCGATATCCCCATTGCGGGCATCGCGGGCGACCAGCAAGCCGCCCTGTTTGGGCAGACCTGTTTCGCACCGGGCGAAGCAAAAAACACCTATGGCACGGGCTGTTTCCTGCTGATGAACACCGGCGCCACAGCTTGCGAGAGCAAAAACGGCCTGCTGACTACAATCGGCATTCAAATCGGCGGCGAAACCCACTATGCGCTGGAAGGCAGTGTGTTTGTCGGCGGCGCGGTCATCCAATGGCTGCGTGACGAGATGCGCTTTTTCACCGACAGCCGCGACGCGGAATACTACGCACAAAAGGTGCCGGATACGGGCGGCGTTTACCTTGTGCCTGCGTTCACCGGGCTGGGCGCGCCGCACTGGGATATGTATGCGCGCGGCTGCATCGTCGGCCTGACCCGCGGCACCCGCCGCGAGCACATCATCCGCGCAGCGCAGGAGTCGATCGCCTACCAAGTGGACGACCTGCTCACGGCCATGGAACGTGACACTGGCATACCACTTGGCACATTATCGGTTGACGGCGGCGCAAGCCGGGATAGTTTTTTGATGCAGTTCCAAGCAGATATCTCGCATTGTACGATCCGGCGGCCTGTCATCCGTGAAACGACCGCGCTGGGCGCGTGCTATCTGGCAGGTCTTGCAACCGGCGTATGGCGTAACCGGGAGGAGCTGAAACAGCTCTGGCGTTGTGACACCTTTTACGAACCCAGCATGGCCGATGAGACCCGCCGCCAACTGCTGGCAGGCTGGAGTAAGGCCGTCGGCCGTTCGCTTGACTGGGCAGATCACCGCTAATCCTTTCATCTATATAAGAGAAATCAAAAACACAAGGGACGCTGCATAGCAGCGTCCCTTGTGTTGTGGCTTGCACCACGGAAAAGAAAATGAGTGAAAGGTTACCAGTATTTTTCGACGTGCGCGCGGGTGACCTCCGCCGCCTTTTTGATGTTCTCCTCATTCGAAAGCTTGTAGTAATCCGGACGGAACACCTCCATCGTGCATACATCGCCTTCGAAACCGATCTTTTTGAGTGTATCAGCGTAGCGCTTGTGATCCAGACAATCGCCCGGCTCGCCCGGCCACAGACGCTTCTCGTCGTTGTTGTACGCCGCGCCGCAGGGCATGTTTTCCATGCCGTTGAGGTGCCAGACGAAAATCTTTTTGCCGTCCGCTTTCTCCAGCGCATCCCAGCCAGATGCCATCGCATGGAAATGATACTGATCAAGCGTAATACCGACGAGCGGATGGTTCACTTCCTGCACGATTGCGTACGCATCCTCGAAGCGGTTGATCGACATGGTCGGACAGCCACAGAATTCGATGGACAGCTTGATACCATACGGCTCGACCTTTTTGACCATTTCGCGAAGCACTGCTACTGCATCCGCGCGGATGTCGTCCAGCGTCGCCGGAACGGTCAAATCCATCGACGGAACGACGACAATCATCTTACACTGTAATTTCAGGCAATCCGCGATGATTTGGTCGAGCTTAGCCATCACTTCGTCCTTTTCTGCCTGCGTCTGCTTCATATTAAAGAAGATCAGCGCATTATAGGACAGCATGCGCAGCTTGTGGGACGGGTCGGCAAACCATGCTGCCAGATCGTCAATCGTGTACTTTCCTGCCGCGATTTCGCGGTCGAGGCATTCGGACTGGATATCTATGTAATCAAAACCGTACTTCTCACACAGGTCGAGATCCTCAAGGACGGAATGGTTCTCGCAGAAACGGTTGCAGCCTTCGTTAAATCCGATTTTCATGGTTATGTTCTCCCTTCAAAAGATGCTTACTTCTTGTAGAAATCCGGTGTGCCGCCGGTGATGACCTTTTCCGGCTGGCCCGAGGTCTGGCTCTTTACCAGTGCGTCGGCCGTGATGGATGCGACATAACCGTCCCACGCGGAAGAGCCGCCGGTCTCGCCCTTAACGGCATGGTCGACCCAGTCTTGGATTTCGACGTCGTACGAGTCAATGAAGCGCAAAATCCAGTTGTCCTCAATCTTGGTGGACACATTGTTCGCGTAGCGCACGGTCGGGAAGGACGGGCACGGCAGATTGATCACGCCGTTCTCACACACGACCTCGCAATTGATATCGTAGCCAAATCCGCAATTGACGTTGACTTCGAGCACGGTCACGATGCCGCCCTTGGTTTTCATAATCATGACCTGCGGGTCCTTCAGCCCCTCATGCGCCTTGGACGAGGTCTTGGGCATAATGCACTGCACTTCGTCCCACTCGTCGCCGATCAGCCAGGGCAATACATCAATCTCATGGATGGCGGTGTCAGTGACCGCCATTGCGGTGGTGTAGTCCGGTGCGACACCATCTGCGCGGTGCGTGCACTTGAGCACCATCGGTGCACCGAACTTGCCCGAGTCGATCAGTTCCTTGACCTGCTTGTAGCCGCGGTCGTAGCGGCGCATAAACCCGACCTGTACCAGATGCTTGCCCGATGCCATCTCGGCATCCACAACCGCCTTGCAGTCCGCCGCCGTGTTCGCGAGCGGCTTTTCACTGAATACTGGCTTACCAGCCTGAATGGCAGCAATAACCGGCTCCTTGTGGAACGCGCCCGGCGTGGTGACGACAACGGCGTTGACATCCGGATCGTTGATTGCAGCATGGAAATCGGTATAGACCTTGACAGCACCGCCCGCGATCTCGGCGCCCTTTTTGGCGCCTTCTTCAAATACGTCGCATACCGCCATGACCTTCGCGCCACGGATACGGTTCTGGATGCGTTCAATGTGCTCGCGGCCAATCATGCCGCAGCCGATAACAGCAATGTTCAGTTCCATGAGAAATTCCTCCTGTAAAATATTAGCTTTACTTTATGTAGATATTGAATTCACGCACGCTGCACGCAGCGACGATAATTCCGAAATGGGATGTGTTGCCCCATCAGGCCGCCAGACCGAGCGGGGAAAACAGCACATACACGCCGATCGCGACCAGCAGACCGATGACCGATACAATATGCCGGTACTTCCACGGGGTCATATCGACCGCGCCAATGTCCTGCACCTCGTACACCTCGCCCGGACGGTACTTGTTGAGCCACCACATGATTCCCAACTCGATCGGGAACAGAACCGCCATTGCGTACAGATAGTGGATCGGGTTATCGCTGCCCGGATAGCATGGCTTGAGCAGCAGGAATGCGCCGTAGCACACCACGTGGAATATCGTAATCACCTTTGGCATGCACTTCGGGCTACGCTTGAATAGAAAGATGCCCAGAATGGTGCACAGCACAGGAAGCGAGACAAACTGGCTCATCGAGTTCAGGAATGTGGTGATGCCGCCTGCGTTCATGATAAACGGGGAGATAATGATCGCAACGCAGCCTGCAATCGTGCCATAAATCTTGCCGATGCGCACGCACTGCACGTCGGATGCCTGCGGGTTGATCGACGAGCGGTACAGGTCAAGAGTGAACATGGTTGATGCAGAGTTGAGTACCGAGTTAAAGGACGACAGGATCGCGCCAAACATGACGGCCGCAAAAAATCCCATCACCGGGGCGGGCACGATCTCGGCAATCAACGCGGGATAGGCAAAGTCGATGGCCTTGTCGCCAACCGCAGCCAGCTGCTCTTGAATGGAAGGCAGGTAAAACGCGATGATGCCGGGGATAACCAGATACAGCGGACCAATGCACTTGAGGAAACCGCAGAAGATCGCACCCTTCTGGCCTTCCTTCAGGCTCTTGGCAGCCAGCGCGCGCTGGACAAAGGACTGGTTTGTACACCACCAATATAGGTTATTGAAGAACATACCGGTGATAATCAGCACCCATGGCACCTCGGGTTCCGGCGCATTCCACGCGTTGATTGCGTTGAGCTTGGCCGGGTCGGCTTCGATGATGTAGCGGATGCCGTCGAGAATACCATCGCCGCCGGTCGCGGCGGACAGCGCCGCAAAGCCGAGGAATGGAATCATCAAGCCGCCGATCAGCAGGCCAATGCCATTGATCGTATCCGACACCGCAACCGCTTTCAGGCCGCCGAAAATCGCATAGCAACCGCCAATGATGCCGATAATTACGCAGATGATGGCAACCGCCACGAACTTGCTCGTGCCCAGCATGCCGGAGATGTTGAAGATCTGCTCAAACACGACCGCACCCGAGTACAGGATGACCGGCAGGTTGAGGATGGAGTACATAACCACAATAATCAACGAAAACATGGTTTTGGTACCGCGACCATAGCGTTGCTCCATCAGAGACGGAATGGTCATCGCGCCCATCTTGAGGTAGCGCGGCAGGAAGTAGTACGCGAGCACGAGCAATGTGAACATGGAACCGACTTCCCATGCGATCGGGCCCATATTCGTCAGGAAACTCTGACCGTTCAGACCAACCAACTGTTCGGCCGACAGGTTGGTCAGCAGCAGCGAACCAGCAATGACCACACCCGGCAGGCCACGCCCCGCGAGGAAATATCCCTCGGCGGTATCAAGCTTGTCGTCACGCGTTTTCCATGCAGAAATGACCGCGACCAATGCAGTGAACAGCAAGAAGGAAATTGCCGTCCAACCCAGCGAATGAAAGAATGTCATGAAATCCCTCTTTTCTCATCTTTGCAGTTATAGCGTTGCGTTCACGAGAACGCAAAAGGCGAAAAGAAATCCCGCCAAGCACAGTGCATGCGGATGCGAGGAAACCTTTTTCTGTACAGACATCGTTTTGTGGCAGGTTTTCTTTGTTGTTTCAAGAATATCACTGTTTTTTCATGCTTTCAAGAGCAAAAACAGGAACAACTGCATTTTCGTTGGATACGGACAAAAACACCGGCAACGGTTCGTGAAAGTAACGGAAGAAATCAGTTTTTTGCGTGCATTTGCGTGCATTTCCTTGTCCAATTTGCCTAACCAATCAGACCAGACATTGTATATCCTGCTTTTCATGCAAAAAACCACAGAAATTTCCCTCAAACCGGCGCTTGCTTTGTGCGTGCATTGTGATATAATTAACACAAAAACCACAGGAGGAAAAACCTTATGGCAGTGACCGCACAACAGATCGCAGAGCTGACCGGCGTATCGCGAGGAACGGTTGACCGCGCGCTGCACAACCGCGGCCGCGTCAACCCCGATGTGGCCGCTCGCATCCGACAGGTCGCAGCCGAACTGGGCTACCGCCCTAACCAGATTGGGCAAGCTCTGGTCAAAACGCCGCGCGACTTCCGCATAGGCGTGATTTTACAATCTGCCGAAACACCTACTATGCAGATCGTATCTGCCGGCGTGCATCGTGCGGCCGACGAACTACGCGCCTCTGGCGTCGAACTGCTGCTGCGCGAGATCCGCAGGCTGGACACCGAACTGGTGCTCGAGGCAATCGAAGAGCTGGTCGGTCAGGGTATCCAAGGGCTGGCCATCGCGCCAAGCGCCGAAACCGAAATCCGGCATTGCATCGACGACCTATATGAGCAGAACATCCCGGTCGTCACACTCAATTCGGATGTGCCGGGCAGCAAACGACTATGTTTCATCGGCATGGACAGCTACCGTGGCGGACAGACAGCGGCCGGACTGATGTGCCAACTACTGCCAGACGGCGGCAAGGTGCTGCCATTGGCCGGACACCTCAACAACACCGCGCACAACAACCGACTGAACGGTTTTTTGGACACACTGCGGCAGGAAACCGCCTACCACATCACCCTACTGCCGTTCCAGCCCTGTTTCGATCGGGATGACTATGCCTATGAAATCACGCAGCATACGATACAGGCCGAGCCTGACCTCGCAGGTATCTATGTCGCTTCCAACGGACAGCAAGGCGTGTGTCAGGCGCTGGACGAGCTTGGTCTCAAGCGACGGATCAAAGTGATTGCGTTTGACCTGAATGCACCCAATTTGGCATTACTGCAAGCGGACAGCCTCAGCTTTGTGCTCGATCAGGAGGCATTCGAGCAAGGCTACCGTTCGCCGTATCTTCTCTACGAATATCTGATGCACAAGAAAAAGCCTGCGCACCCTCTGATTTATACAGATATCGCCATCCGCACCAAATACAACAGCACCTTGGCCGTATCCACAGATGCCGACGGACGCATGCAGCAAACATAAATAGAAAAAGAGCAGCGGTTTTCCGCTGCTCTTTTTGCGTGTGGCTCACTTAATCAACGATCACGATGCTCTCGATCACCGGCTGGTTTTCCGGCAACACCGTGCCGTTGCCATCCTCAACCGGGGTATTTTCGCAGATCTCGTCTACGATGTCCATCCCTTCCGTCACATATCCGAAGCAGGCATACTGCCCATCCAGATAAGTGCTGTCCTGATGGACGATGAAAAATTGCGACGAGGCGCTATCCATATCCTGCGCACGCGCCATCGAAATTGCGCCGCGTGTGTGAGACAAGTCGTTTTCCACGCCATTCTCCGCAAACTCGCCCTTGATATTCTGGTCCGATCCGCCCGTGCCGTCGCCGTTCGGGTCACCGCCCTGCATCATAAAACCATTGATGATGCGGTGTAAGGTCAGGCCGTCATAAAAACCGCTTCCGGCCAGATCCATGAAGTTCTGCACGGTGATCGGCGCGGCGTCGCCGTCCAGCTCGACCGTGATCGTGCCCATGTCCTTGATCGTAATTTCCGCATGATGCGTACCGATACCCTCGGTCGCAGCCTGCGCCGTATCCGATTGCCCCGTCTGGTTCTCGGCGGCAATATCATCCGCGTTTGTAGTGTCCTGCGTCGTGTCCTTACCGCCACAGCCGCCCAGCAACAGCGCGGCAAGCAGGCAAAAGCTTAGTGCGATGCGTTTCCTCATGTGTTTTACTCCTTTCCGTGAGTCGTTCCACCCTGTTCGACACGCGGCTGCGCCGCCGGACGGCGCACCGCATTGTCCTGAAAGCGGAAGAAGTTGGGTTGGTGACGCGACTGCGTGTATTCAAACATCACGCCGTCGCTGTTGTACGTCTGGCTACTGACGACTGCAAGACAGTTGCAATCGCCCATATCCAGATATTGCAGATCGAGCAGCGTGGCCTTTTCGACCGTTACCACCCGCTTGCTGTTGATGATAGAAAGGTGCAGATCATTTTCCAGATAGCGGTAAATCGACCGCTCGGCGATCTCGCGCGTCAGTCCGCGCGCCACATCCTGCCGAAAATAACTGTGGTTGATGATAAGCGGCCGGTCATTGAGATAGTGCAGGCGCTGGATATAATAGAGCGGCGTACCCTCAGCAAAGCCGGTTTTGGCAGCCAGTGCAGCGTTGGCCGTCAGCTCAGAAAAGAGCAAGATTTCACTTGTGCCGCGCCAATGGTTGCGCGCCGCAGATTCGGCAAACGACTCGATCGTGCCGAGCGTAAATGTCGCCTGCTGGGCCGGCTCAAAGATGTTGCGCACGCCCTTCCCCTGCATGGTCTGCACATAACCCACACGCACCAACTCGCCAACCGCGCGGCGCAATGTGTTGCGCGAGCAGCCCAACTCAGCAATCAGGGTGTGCTCAGAGGGCAGCAACGCCTGCGGGGCATACTGCCCGGACTCGATCTTTTCTTTGAGGATTTGAAAAAGCTGTTCGTATTTTGCCTTGGGCATAGCGCCTCTCCCCTAGGACGGATGTTTCCCGCCATGCTACCGGACGGCGACATGGTTTTCTGCTATTATACCATGTATGAACAAGTTCGTCCAGCATAAAGCAACTTGTTCAAACAATTCCGGCAGTTTGTTTAATCCATCTTGCATTGCCGCAGCATTTCGCCCAAAACCATGCAGTTTAGTCCGGCATAACTCCTAAAAATGTTCTAATTTTTTTGTGTAAGAATAGTCTTGCAAAAACGCTTGCAAAGCGGTATTCTATCCACAGTAAAACTTGTTTGAACAAGAAGCAAAAGGGAAAGCAACACAGAAAACAGGAGGGTGTCACATGGCAAAATACCAGCAGGACGTCCAGACGCTGCTCGAAAAGATCGGCGGCAAGGGCAATATTCAAGCGGTATCGCACTGCATGACGCGCATGCGTTTTGTTCTGGTCGATCCGAAAAAGGCGGACGAAAAGGCGATCGAACAAATCCCGAGCGTCAAGGGTACATTCACACAGGCCGGACAGTACCAGGTCATCATTGGTAACGACGTGGCCAATTTCTATCAGGAATTCACCAAATTTGCGGGTATTGAGGGCGTGAGCAAGGACGCGGTCAAAAGCGCGGCCAAGACCAACCAGAACCCGCTGCAACGCATCATGGGCGCGTTGGGCGAAATTTTCGCCCCGATCATCCCGGCACTCATCTGCGGCGGTCTTGTACTGGGCTTCCGCAATATCATCGGTGAGGTCAACCTGTTAAACGGCGGCACGCAGTCACTGACCGACGTGTCCCAGTTCTGGGCCGGTCTGTATAGCTTCCTCTGGCTGATCGGCGAGGCGATCTTCCACTTCCTGCCGGTCGGCATCACCTGGTCGATCACAAAGAAAATGGGCACAACCCAGATCCTCGGCATCGTGCTCGGCTTGACGCTGATCTCCCCGCAGCTGCTCAACGGTTTCTCGGTTGCAACGACTGCGGCTGCCGATATTCCGGTTTGGGACTTCGGCTTTGCGCAGGTGCAGATGATCGGCTATCAGGGTCAGGTCGTCGCTGCAATCCTCGCAGGCTTTGTGCTGGTCTACTTAGAAAAGTTCTTCAAAAAAATCTGCCCTGAAGTCATCAGCATGGTCGTCGTGCCGTTCTGCGCACTGGTTCCGGCTGTTTTGATCGCACACACGGTCGTCGGCCCGATCGGCTGGAAGATCGGCGACTTTATCGCAAATATCGTCAACATGGGTCTGGCAAGCAACTTCAAGCTGGTGTTTGCGGCGCTGTTCGGCCTGCTGTACGCACCGGTTGTTATGACCGGTTTGCATCACATGACCAACGCGATCGACTCGCAGCTGGTCAACACCTACGGCGGCACCAACCTCTGGCCGATGATTGCGCTGTCCAATATTGCGCAGGGCTCTGCCGTACTCGCCATGTCCTTCCTGCAAAAGCGCAATGAGCGTGCACAGCAGGTCAACATTCCGGCGTGCATCTCCTGCTATCTGGGCGTTACCGAACCCGCCCTGTTCGGTGTCAACCTCAAGTATGGCTTCCCGCTGGTTTGCGGCATGATCGGTTCGGCCTGCGGCGCGGTCATCTCGATTGGCACGGGCGTTACCGCAATCAGCATCGGTGTCGGCGGTCTGCCCGGCATCTTGTCCATCTATCCGGAATACTGGATGAACTTCCTGCTCGCCATGGCGGCAGCGATCGTCGTGCCGTTCGTTCTCACCTTCATCGTTGGCAGCCGCAAGCTGGCGCCCGAAGAGCGCGTCATGGAGTCGGTCACTGTGACCCCGGCAGCAGACGCTTCTGCCCCGGCAGCCGTTGAGACCGCCGCTGCCACCGCATCTGTTACCTTGAAAGCTGTCTGTGACGGCCGCACGCTGCCGCTGGCCCAAGTGCCGGATAACGTATTCTCGCAGGGCATCATGGGCGAAGGCATGGCCTTTGAGCCGTCCGGCGACACGATCTACGCACCGGCAGACGCCAAGGTATCTGTCGTGATGGAAGACAGCCGCCATGCCTGCGGCCTCGCGCTGGCCGACGGCACTGAGCTGCTCATCCACATCGGCATCGACACAGTCGATATGAAGGGTGACGGCTTTACCCTGTTCGTCCACGAAGGCGATCAGGTCCGGGCAGGCGACAAGCTGATTACTTTCTCCCCCGAAAAGATTGCAGCGGCAGGCCACCCCAAGACCACGGTATTTATCGTCACCGAACCGGCCGGCCACACCGATATGAAATTCTTCACCGACATCGACGTCACACACGGCGAAACGGCTGTTGCCGAACTGTCCTAACGCGAAAGGAGCGTCCCCCCTTATGTATGATTTCCGCAAAAGCGTTGTCTATCAGTGCTACTTCAAGTCATTTTTCGACTCGGACGGCGACGGTGTAGGCGATCTGGGCGGCGTGACCGCCAAACTCGACTACCTCAAAACGCTGGGTGTCGACTATATTTGGCTCAACCCGTTCTTCCCTTCCCCACAGCGTGACAACGGCTACGACGTCGCGGACTATTGCGCGGTCGACCCGCGCTTCGGTACGATGGCGGACTTTGAAACGCTGTCTCAGGAAGCTGCAAAGCGCGGCATCCGCCTGATGCTGGACATGGTATTCAACCATACCTCAACCGAGCACGAGTGGTTTCAAAAGGCGCTGGCGGGCGACAAGGAATACGAAGATTTCTATATCTGGCGTGAGGGCGGCGCGGACGGTACGCCCCCGAACAACTGGGACAGCAAGTTCGGCGGCAACGCATGGCAGTATGTCCCGGAAAAAGGGAAATGGTACCTGCACCTGTTCGACCCGACGCAGGCCGACCTCAACTGGGAAAACCCACGCGTGCGCAAGGAGCTGCAAAACGTCATCCGCTTCTGGATGGACAAGGGCGTCAAGGGCTTCCGCTTTGACGTGGTAAACCTCATCAGCAAAGGCTCGTATGAGTCCGACTATGAAGGCGACGGCCGCCGCTTCTACACCGACGGCCCGCGCATCCACGAATTCCTGCACGAGATGAGCGCCGCGACCTTCGGCACGGATGCCGAGATCATCACAGTCGGCGAGATGAGCAGCACGAGCATGGAAAACTGCTACCGCTACGCAGGCGCGGACACGGGCGAGCTGAGCATGGTATTCTCCTTCCACCACCTCAAAGTCGATTTTGTCGGCAATGAGAAGTGGGTGCTGGTACCGTTCGACTTTGCAAAGCTCAAGAACATCCTGTTCTCGTGGCAGACCGGTATGAGCGAGCACAACGCATGGAATGCGGTATTCTGGTGCAACCACGACCAGCCGCGCGTTGTCTCCCGCTTTGGCGACGAGGGCGAGTACTGGGCGCCGTCGGCCAAGATGCTGGGCACGGTGGTGCATTGCCTGCGCGGCACGCCCTATGTCTATCAGGGCGAAGAGATCGGCATGACCAATGCTGGTTTTACTTCGCTTGAGCAGTATCAGGATGTTGAGAGTATCAACCACTACCACATCCTACGGGCACGCGGCCTGCACGAGGATAGTGTTTACGATATCCTGCGCGTGCATTCTCGCGATAACAGCCGCACACCCATGCAGTGGGACGCAGGCGAACAGGGTGGCTTTACCACGGGTACACCGTGGATCAGCGTCAACCCCAACCATACCCGCATCAATGCCGCCGCACAGGTGGGCAACCCGGATTCGGTGTTCACCCACTATCAGAAACTGATCGCGCTGCGCAAACAGTACGACGTGATCGCCTACGGCGACTTTGCCCCGCTCGACCAGCAGCACCCATCTGTGCTGGCCTATACCCGCCGTCTGAACGGTGAGCAGCTGGTCGTTGTCAACAACTTCTACCGCACTGAGTTGGACTGGACCTGTCCAGTTGACCTTGAGGGCTTCACCTGTCTGCTGTCCAACTACCCGGACACGGCGGTGCAAACCAAGCTGCACCTTCGGCCGTATGAGTCGCTCGTACTGTACCGTGCAGCACAAAACTGACCACTTCCTTCCCCATGCCAGCATTGGCTGGATAGAAAAGGCCGGACAAAACGTCCGGCCTTTTTTGCACATTTTTTATTCGGTATGGCAGTTATGCATTATCGCTGAAGAACAGTTGAATATCGTCCTCGACTGTGCCGATGCCCGCGATACCGAAATTGTCCACCAACACCTTGGCGACATTCGGACTGAGGAACGCAGGCAGCGTCGGCCCGAGATGAATGTTCTTTACGCCCAGATGCAGCAGCGCCAGCAGCACGATGACCGCCTTCTGCTCATACCACGCAATGTTGTAGATAATCGGCAGATCGTTGATATCATCCAACCCAAAGACCTCCTTGAGTTTGAGGGCTATCACTGCCAGCGAGTAAGAGTCGTTACACTGTCCGGCATCCAGCACGCGCGGGATACCTCCGATGTCGCCGAGGTTGAGCTTATTATACTTATACTTGGCGCAGCCCGCAGTCAAGATGACAGCGTCCTGCGGCAGCGCCTTTGCAAAATCCGTGTAATAGCTGCGGGACTTTGCACGGCCGTCACAACCCGCCATAACGACGAACTTACGAATTGCACCACTCTTGACCGCATCTACGATCTTGTCGGCCAGCGCCAGCACCTGATTATGCGCAAAGCCGCCGACGATCTCTCCATGCTCGATCTCTTCGGGCGGCGCACAGCGCTTGGCGTGCGCGATAAGCGCCGAGAAGTCTTTGTTTTCGCCCGGCGCACCCGAAATGTGCATGCAGCCCGGATACCCCGCCGCACCTGTCGTATACAGCCGGTCCTTGTAAGACGGCGCGGGCGGCACGATGCAGTTGGTCGTCATCAGGATGGGACCGTGAAAGGACGCAAATTCCTCCTTCTGCTTCCACCATGCGTTTCCATAATTACCTACAAAATGCGGGTACTTTTTAAACGCCGGATAATAATGGGCCGGCAGCATCTCCGAGTGGGTATAGATATCCACACCCGCATCCTTGGACTGCTCAAGCAGCATCTCGAGATCGCGCAGGTCGTGACCGGACACCAGAATACCCGGGCGCGTGCCAACACCGATGTTAACCTTGGTAATCTCGGGATGGCCGTAGGCCTCGGTGTTTGCCTTGTCGAGCAACGCCATGCCCTGCACGCCGTATTTACCGGTTTCGAGTGCAAGGGCGGTCAGATCATCAGCCGAAAGGCTGTCGTCCAACGTCGCGGCGAGCGCACGCTGCAAAAATGCATCGACCTCCTCATCATCGCGCAACAGCGCATTCGCATGCTTGGAATACGCCGACAATCCCTTCAGGCCATAAGTGATCAGCTCCCGCAGCGAACGGATATCCTCATCTTTAGTAGACAATACGCCGACAGCCGCAGCCTTTGCCGCAAAACCGGCTTCGTCCGCCGTCCAGCGCGCGGCTTCGGGCAGCGTGTCCGGTTCCGTGACCTGCGCCAGCAAATCAGCCTTGACACCGAGTGTCTCGTGGATACGGGCGACGATCGCATCCTTATCAAAATTTGCGTTGGTAATCGTGATAAACAGGTTGAGCGTAATCAAATGGTTCACATCAGACGACACCGCCGCGCCTTGCTGACGCAGCCGGGTGGTCACCGCCGACACCCCTTTGGTCACATAGACCAGCAGATCCTGCATAGCGGCCACATCTGCCGTCTTGCCGCAAACACCCGCCTGCGTGCAGCCCTTGCAGCCTGCGGTTTCCTGACACTGATAACAAAACATTTTCGGTTCCATAAAAAATCCTCCTTGTCGGTCGCGCAGCAAGCTGCGCAGTGGTTGACCTTTGTTTAGGAGTATACTATACTTAAGGCAATACGTCTGTTGTTAAAACAACAAAGGAGGCATAAACTTTGTCGAGTTATGTATTACCGGAAAACCCTCTGTTTTCCGGTATTGCACCCCACCAAATCGCGTCCATGCTGGATTGTTTGGGCGCGGCACAACGCACTTATGACAGATATGCGCACATCCTTTCCACCGGCGACACGACCGCAGCGCTCGGGCTTGTGCTATCTGGCAGCGCGCTCATCCAAAGCGATGACCTGTGGGGTAACACCACCGTATTTGACCGCGTCCGGCCGGGACAGATCTTCGCAGAAACCTACGCCTGCACCGGTGAACCGTTGCTGGTCGATGTGGTCGCGGCTGAGCCGTGTACCGTGCTGTTTCTCGAGGTCGGCCGCGCGCTGCGCATCTGCCCCAACACCTGCGCCCACCACGAACGGCTGATCCGCAACCTTCTGTCACTATCCGCCCAAAAAAATCTGAACCTGTCACGCAAAATTTTCCATACCGCAGCCAAATCCATCCGCGGACGTCTACTCTCCTATCTGTCCTATCAGGCACGGCGCTGCGGCAGCTGCACATTTACCATCCCTTTCGACCGGCAACAGCTGGCAGACTATCTGAACGTCGACCGCAGCGCGTTATCTGCCGAACTTAGTAAAATGCAAAAAGAAGGCCTGCTTCAAACCCAACGCAGCCATTTCACTCTGCTCTGCGTTGAAGATCATCTATCTGGATAATAAGTAGCCCCATCCCAAAGCACCCGCGCAACTTACGCATAAGAAAAAAGCCGGCATAGCCGGCTTTTTTTCTTTCTATGACTCACAAAATTGAACCCGTTCCGTCATCCTCCTGCTTGCAAATCGACCGAATGACCACAGTATAGGCATCTCCGTCCTCCGTCGTGACAGCAACACGGTCGCCCACCTTTTTGCCCAGCACCGCCTTACCGAGCGGCGCTTCGCGGCTGATACGTCCCTGCAAGGGATCACAGCGCACCGTCGTGACCACTTGAATGGTCTCCGTCTCATCATCTTCCTCGAAGTACAGCTCCACCTTGTCAAACAGGCCGACCTCGTCATCCGCCGCTCGATCTTCGATCACACGCGCCGACTTAATCATACGCTCGAGATACCGGATACGACTGCGGTTACGGTTCTGCGCCTGCTTGGCCGCCTTGTACTCAAAGTTTTCGCTCAAATCACCGAACGCGCGTGTGCGCTTGACCTCTTCGATTAGTTCCGGCATCAGTTCCAGCTTGCGGCGGTCAAGTTCCTTCTGCATCATCGCGATGTCCTGCGCGGTAAGTTCATCATGCATGGTGCTTCCTCTCCTTTCCTACATCCCTATTGGGACGGAAAAAGGGCCGCTTTTGCAGCCCTTCCCATTCGGTTATCGGTATTGCTCCGCCCAGACCGGCGCGTCTGCCGCGAGCGAAGCGGGTACATCCAGCACGCGCTGATTGGCGCTGCCGCGGAAACGCAATTCCAAATTACGCTCAGCTTCGATAAACGGCCCGTCTACCAGCAAATCAAGCTGCCCCAGCAGCTTTTTGACAAAGGGGTCGGGCAGCTCCATGAGCTGCTCAAACGTGTAGCCAGAATAAGCCATCAAATGCTTACGCTTGGCCTTGAGTTCGACCGCCAAACGATAAAGCTGCTCAGGCTGACAAAATGGCTCACCACCCGAAAAGGTCACGCCTGTGACCAGCGGATTGCGGCACATATCGGCCAGCAGCGTATCGAGCGCAACCTCCTTGCCCCCCGCAAAATCATGCGTCTGCGGATTGTGGCAGCCCGGGCAGTGGTGCGGACAACCCTGCGTGAACAAGGTATAGCGGATGCCCGGCCCGTCCACAATGGACTCGCCGACCGTGCCCGCAATGCGTATTGTGCCCTCCATCACGCGGTATGCGCTTCCTCGAATGAGCAGCAGGACACGTCATGCTTGACGCGGTCATGCTCCTCTGCGCGCTTGGCGTTGTTGAACCGGTCGAGCGTGCCGACCAGATAGCCCGTGATGCGGCGGATGCGCTCAAAGCCCA
>DSLFI04101__coassemble_349_pt1 | contig 21861 bp, 18 predicted proteins | sample DSLFI04101__metabat2_low_PE_004 | metagenome-assembled genome bin DSLFI04101 | reverse complement strand
CGGCGACGGCTGGGCATACGATATCGGCTTCGGCGGTATCGACCATGTCCTCGCGCAGAATCAGGATGTCAACCTGCTTGTGCTTGATACCGAGGTTTACTCCAATACCGGTGGACAGTCCTCCAAGGCGACCCCGACCGCGGCGGTTGCTAAGTTCGCCTCCGGCGGCAAGCAGATCGCCAAGAAGGATCTGGGCGCGATCTTCATGAACTATGGCTATGTCTACGTCGCACAGGTTGCGATTGGTTACGATCAGGCGCAGACTCTCAAGGCGATCCGTGAGGCTGAGGCTTATCCGGGCCCGTCCATTATCATTGCGTACTGCCCGTGCCTCGAGCAGCACATCAAGGCTGGTATGAGCTGCACCCAGACGGAGATGAAGAAAGCAGTCGAGTGTGGTTACTGGCAGCTTTACCGCTATGACCCGCGTCTGGTAGCCGAGGGCAAGAATCCCTTCCAGCTCGATTCTCCTGAGCCGGACACCAGCAAGCTGATGGATTACCTGATGGGCGAGAACCGCTTCGCATCTCTGAAGAATAACTTCCCGGATCGTGCGGACGCGCTGTATGAGAAGGCAGTAGCCGATATCAAGGCGCGCTATGCCAAGTACCGTCGCATGGCGGACAATGCCCTTTAATCAGAGGGCAGGGTGTCATACCCGATGAAACAACGATAAACCTCTTTCTTATATCGTAGTAACGTGGCAAGGCAAAGCCCCCTCATGCAGCTATGGCTGCATGAGGGGGCTTTTGCTTTATGAAGAGAAGTGTCGCCGCTGGGGTTATTCTGGCTTGCGGTCGCCGCCAAAGAAAAAGGTCGTCAGTACGCCGGGGCCGGTGTGCGAGCCGATTACGGTGCCGATATAGCGGATATCCGAACGCACGCCGCTGCGTCCCAGCAGGTCGGCCAATGTCTGGGCGTCGTCCATGCAGTCGCCGTGGCCGATGCGGACAACCTGATTTTTGTCCGTCATCTCGCGTAACGTGCGTTCAGCCAGATAGCGAATTGCCTTCTGGCGGCCGCGCACTTTGCCGCAGACCTCGAGCTTGCCTTCGTCGTTGACCCAGATCAGCGGCTTGATGCCCAACAGGCTGCCGACTACGGCCGAGGTTTTGCTCAGGCGGCCGCCGCGGTGCAGATGGGCCAAATCGTCCACCGTGACCAGATGGATGACATGCAGGCGCATCTGCTCAATGGCTGCCGCGGTGACTTCGGCAGTGCAGCCGCTGTCACGCATTTCGCGCGCCTTGTCTACCAACAGGTATTCGCCGCCCGTAGCGGAAAGCGAATCCACACAAAAGATTTTGCGGTCGGGGTAAAGCGGTGCAAGTTCGTCACGGGCCATACATCCGGCCTGGAATGTCCCGGACAGGCCGGAGGAAAAGCCGATATACAGCAGATCCTGTCCGGCATCCAACGTTTCGCGGAATACGCGCAAGAAGGTGTCGAGCTTGGCCTGTGCCGTGCTTGACAGCTTGCCTTGGCGAAGCAAGTCGTAGAACTGGTGGAACGAGACGGTTTGCCCACAGTCCTCTTCTATGGTGCGTTCGTCAATGGTAAAGGAAAGGGGGACGCATTTGATGCTATTCTTTTCGAAATAGTCGGCGGTTTCGTCGATGGTTGAATCAGTAATCAGGGTAAATGAGTGCATAGGATGCTCCTTTCCGGCTGGGTCAGCCGGTGATTTCAAACGGCGTGTCGCATGCGCCGGTCAGCGAACGGGCCGGGCCATCGGACACGATTTCATAGGTGTTCTCGCAGCCGATCAGACCGATGCCCTCCAGCGCGATCTTGGGCTCGACGGCCAGCGTCATGCCGGCGGTGAGCGGGCTGTTGAAGCCGCGTGCAAGTACCGGGGTTTCGTCCATTGTCAGGCCGATAGAATGGCCGATGAATTTGCAGGCGTTCATAAACCCGTCACGGAAAGCGGGGTCGACGCAGGCGAGCAGCTTTTCGTATACTTCGGACGGGACAGCACCCGGGCGCAGCATGGCAGCGGCTTCGTGTTCAAGGAATACGCATTGCGCGCGCGCTTCACGGATCAGGTCGCCCTGCGGGTGGTCGCGCAGCGAACCATAATAAAACGTGATGCTCTTATCCGTGTGATAGCCATACATGCCGCAGGGGATGTCGAGCAGCACGGTGTCGCCCTGACGCAGCGCGCGGGCGGACGAACCGATGGATTTCATGGCAATGCAGGTGCCCACTGTGCCGGAAGGGCTGTCCAGCGCGGCGGCGTGCAGGCTGTTTTCGCTGAAGCTGGCTACGCCCAACACATCCTCCGCAGCGGGCTGGTTAAAGCGGGAAATGCCCATCGCGCCGCGGTCCAGCATGGCTACGGAGATTTCGCTGCACAGACGTGCTTCGCTCACGCCGGGGCGCAGCAGCGCGGGCGCAACTTCTTCGAGCACCTGCTGATGCAGCGCGCCGGCACGGCGCATGCAATCCAGTTCGTAAGGGCTTTTCACTGCACGCAGCCCGGATAGCACATCATCAGCCGGACGCGGGGTGAACGGCAGATATTTTTGCAGCAGCGTCAGCTTTTGCAGCATCATGGTGCGGGCCGCGACATAGACGGATGCCGGGATAGAAGGGAACGCCTCGGCAATGCTGCAGAAACTGCCCAGCGGGCGGATATCCGCAAACAGCGATTCCTGACGTGCGCAATCGAACGAGCGGCGAACGAACAGAACGGCCTGCTGTGGGGTGACGACAAGCGCACCTTCCTGCATGGTGCCGGTGAAGTAATACAGGTCGATTTTATTGTCCAGAATAATCATGGACCAGTCGGGGTCGCGCTGGGACATAGCGCAGCGCAGGCGTGTAAGGCGGGCCGACAGTTCGTCGGCAGGCACAGGGGTATGGGGCATGCTTTCGACCTCCATTTTTTGAAGTTTCTGTATGTTATCTTATCACAGAATTGCGCTAAGGGCAATGTGTACGCATTGACTTTTGCAAAATGGTGCGGTATCATGATATGTGTGAAAAAATCGTTGAAAGGAGTCGGTTATGCGCAGGGTTATTGGCCGTTTGCTAGGTGACCGGCGCGTCGTCGGCGGTTTCCTGCTGGTGTTGCAGCTGGTCGTTGTCATGTTCTGTTTGGGCTGGATGAGCGGACGATGGAGCTTGGTGCCGCAGATGCTGACCGTGTTGAGCGTGATCATCGTCATCTGGCTGGTGCGTAAATATGATAATCCAACCTATAAGATCACATGGATTATCGTTATTCTGTTGCTGCCGTTGTTTGGCGGTCTGTTTTACCTGCTTTGGGGCAATACGCCATTCAACCGCGCGCGCACGCAGCATAAATATGAGCCAAGCCCGCCGGATTTCAGCGATTATATGCGCATGCCGGTAACTGAACAGTTTGTCAACCGCTATCCGCGCCACGCATGCTGTGCGCGCTATATTGATGCGTTGGATGGTATGCCGGTTTGGACAAATACCGAGGCGCATTATTTCCGTTTGGGTGAGGAAATGTTTGCCTCCATGTGCGAGGAACTTGCGCGCGCGCGCAAATTTATCTTTTTGGAGTATTTTATCATTGAAGAAGGCGTGATGTGGGATACCATCCTTGATATCCTCAAGCGCAAGGCACAGCAGGGGCTGGACGTGCGGGTGCTATACGATGATGTCGGTTCGATTACAACGTTGCCGCCAAGTTACGACCGATATCTGGCCACACTGGGTATCCGTGCGGTGCGGTTCAACCGCTTTGTGCCCACGCTTAACACCTACCTCAATTACCGCAATCATCGCAAGATGATGATTATTGACGGCAATGTCGGCTATATGGGCGGCATCAATCTGGCAGATGAGTATATCAATGAAAAGGTGCGCTTTGGCCATTGGAAGGATATGGGCATCATGTTGCGCGGCGAGGGAACGGTCAACATGACCGTGCTGTTTTTGCAGATGTGGGAATATGTGACGGGTGAGTCGGTGCCGCCGCTGGATGACTATCTGCCTACGACTAAGTTGCCGCCGGATGGGTTTGTACAGCCCTTCGCGGATTCGCCGCTGGATGATCTGAACATCGGTGAGTCGCTTTATTTGCAGATCATTCATAATGCGCGGCGGTATGTTTATATCACCACGCCCTATTTGGTATTGGATAATGAGATGATCACAGCGCTCACCATTGCGGCGCAGTCGGGCGTGGATGTACGCATCCTGACACCCGGCATCCCGGATAAAAAGCTGGTGTATATGATCACACGGTCGTATTATCAGCAGTTACACCGCGCGGGTGTGAAGATTTATGAATACCGTCCGGGATTCCTGCACGGCAAATGCATCGTTTCGGATGACGATATCGCTGTGGTTGGCACGATCAACATGGATTTCCGATCTTTTTTCTTGCACTTTGAATGCGCCACCTGTTTTTATAACAGTTCGGTTGTAGCGGCGGTCAAGCAGGATGTGCTGGAGACCATTAACGTCAGTCGGCAGATCGGCGAGGCGTGGCTGCGTAAAGTGCCGTGGTTGCAATCGATTGCAGCAAGCGTGTTGCGCCTGTTTGCACCGCTGCTGTGAGCATGAAAAAAGCGTTCTGCATGGTGGTGGCCCGGCGGAACGCTTTTTAGGGGAGTAGATATAATAACAGGTAGACCGCGCAGGCGGCAATGCCCGCCCATACGATGCAGGTAAGCAGCAGGCAGAACAGGTAGCTGAGCGGGAAACGAGCCTGCCGCAGGCTGCGGCCGAGTTCATCCGGGTCGCCGAGCGATTGCAAGGCGGTGTCCAAGGCCTCGTCCAGCGGGACACCGCGCTCCTGCGTCAGGTATTCTACACGGCTCAGAATGTGGTCGGTCAGCTCTCGTCGTACCCGTGCGCGGTAGGGAGGCCAGAGCAACTGGCGGCACACCCGGTCAAGGTAGCAGGCGATGCGTTCATCCGAGGACACATGCCTCACCCCCGACCACTTTGCCGAACTTTTTACAGAACGACTCCCACTCGCGGCGACAGCGTGCGAGCGTTTTGACGCCTTGCCGCGTCAGCTGGTAATAGCGGCGCATCCGTCCGGCATCGGATGGACGTTCGTAGGAGCGCACTTCGCCGCGCGCTTCCAGCCCATGCAGGATGGGGTAGAGCGTGCCTTCCTTCATGGAAAACGCCCGGTCGGAGCGGCATTCCAGCTCACGGATGATTTGATAGCCGTATTTATCCTCGTCCTCAAGCAGGGCGAGCACCAGCAAGGTGTTGCTGCCCGGAAAGCCGGGATCGTCCTTTCTGCGCGGCATAACGGTCGCCTCCTGATACCTCGGATTTCGATGTATCCTTAGTATATCCCGGCAGGGGCGGCATGTCAAACAGGAATTTGCAGAAAACCCTTGCGTTATAGGCGCGGATAGGGTATGATAAATAAAAATCTGTTCGTTTTGGAGGATGAAATAACCATGTTTGACGGATTGTTCAACTGGCTGCTTGGCGCGGGGCGCGAGCTGGCAGTCGTCATTATTTCAATGGTACCGCTGGTGGAGTTGCGTGGTGCGGTACCGCTGGGGGTTACGGCTGGACTGGCGTGGAACGAGGTAATGCCGTTGGCGATTTTGGGCAATATGATCCCGATCCCGTTCCTGCTGTTTTTCGGGGAGAAGATCCTTGACTGGGTGTGCACACTGCCGCCGCTGACGAAGTTCGCTACGGCCTACAAAGAGAAGCTGCTGTCCAAGACCGATCAAGTGACCAAGTATGCGCGCATTGGCCTGTTCCTGTTCGTTGCGGTGCCGCTGCCGGGTACGGGTGCATGGTCGGGCGCGCTGATCGCAACCATCCTCAAGATGCCCAAAACCAAGGCGCTGCTATCCATTCTGGCAGGTGTGGTGACGGCGGGTATTATTATGTTGATCGCTTCGCACAGCGTGCTGGGCGTAGTCAATATGTTGTAGTCAAATAGACACACAGGCGCATCCGGTTTACGGATGCGCCTGTGCTGTTTTCTAGGAAATGTTTTGATTTATTTGGGCGTGCGGGTGGCAGCCAGTAGATAGACCCGTGCGGCTCCCATACCGCGAAGCAGTTTGATGGCGGCGGCTGCCGTAGCGCCGGTAGTGATAATATCGTCCACCAGCACGACAGATTGGCCGTTGAATGTCACATCTGGCAGCGGTCGCATTGCGCGCTCGGCGTTCTTCAGGCGTGCGGCATAGTCTTTCTGTTCGGACTGCTTGGGCGTGAACGCGCGCTTGCGCAGCGTTGCACGGCAAGGTAGGGTAAACGGTTTCGCCACGGCCTGCGCCAGTAGTGCGGCCTGATTATAGCCGCGGAAGTGGCCGCGCAGCCATCCGATCGGCATAAACGTAATCAGGTCAGGCTGCCAGATATCCAGCCGTTCAGCCAGTAGGGGCAGCATTTGCGCGGCAAACCAATCAGCATAATGCTGCTGGTGTTTAAATTTATAGCGCTGCACGGCATGGCGTACTTTGCCTTTGTAGAGCAGCGGCGCGAGGGATTCATCTGCACCGGGTATATGTATGATTTCGGTGCAGCGGTAAATCTGCCGCACTTCGGCGGCACAGTCCGGGCAGAGCATGGCTTTACCGGTACCGGCTGCGGGTAATAACTTACCGCACAGTACACAGCGTTTGGTAAACAGAATTCCCATGTGCTTTCCTCCCATTAGGCAAAAAGGGGCTGTCCCGGCGGACAGCCCCTTGGATTTTACTTGGAGAGCAGCTTTTTCAGGCGCTCGGCCGCCTCGAGCGTACGCTGCTGGTCACCGAACGCGGTCAGGCGGAAGAAGCCGTCGCCGTTCTTGCCAAAGCCTGCGCCCGGCGTGCCGACAACATTGGCGTTCTCGAGCAGGTAGTCGAAGAAGTCCCACGAGCCCATGCCGTTTGGGCACTTGAGCCACAGATACGGGCTGGATTTACCGCCCGTGTACCAGATGCCGAGAGAATCAAGCGTTTCCGCAAGCACCTTGGCGTTCTGCTTGTAGTAGCCGAGGGTCTCCTTGATCTGCTTCATGCCTTCCTCGGTAAAGCAAGCCGCCGCACCCTTCTGAACGATATAGGGTACGCCATTGAATTTGGTGGTCTGACGGCGCAGCCACATCTTGTTCAGCTTGCCGTCCATCAGCGCCTGCGGGACAACGGTCCAGCCGCAGCGTGTACCGGTAAAGCCCGCCATCTTGGAGAACGAGCAGAACTCAATCGCGCAGGTCTTGGAGCCTTCGATCTCAAAGATCGAATGGGGCAGATTTTCATCCTCGATGAAGCACTCATAGGCTGCGTCAAACAGGATAACGGCATTGTTGGCGTTGGCATAGTCGACCCAAGCCTTCAGGCCCGCACGGTCATAGGCCGCGCCGGTCGGGTTGTTGGGCGAGCAGAGATAAATGATGTCCGCATGCACCGATGCGTCCGGCAGCGGCAGGAAGCCGTTTTCTGCGGTGGCATCCATGAACATAACCTTGCGGCCCGCCATGACATTGGTGTCGACATACACCGGGTAAACCGGGTCGGGGATGAGCACAGTATTGTCCGCGCCGAAGATATCAAGGATGTTGCCGAGGTCGCTCTTGGCACCGTCCGAAATAAAGATCTCGTTGGTGTTGAGGTCTACGCCATGGGTCTTGTAGTAACCAACGAGCGCTTCGTGCAGGAAGCCGTAACCCTGCTCGTCGCCGTAGCCGTGGAAGGTCTCCTGCTTGGCCTGATCGTCGACCGCTGCGTGCAGCGCGTCGATAACGGCAGGCACGAGCGGGCGGGTGACGTCGCCAATGCCGAGGCGGATGATGTCAGCCTCCGGGTGGGCGGCGGAATATTCGTTTACCTTGCGGGCGATCGTGGAGAACAGGTAGCTCTGCTCCAGATCGTCAAAGTGCTTATTGATCTGCATGTTCTTTGCTCCTTTTCAGCGATGCTGCGACAAACGCCTTAAACAGCGGATGCGCGCGGTTGGGACGGGATTTGAATTCGGGATGGAATTGTACACCGATGTAGAACGGGTGTTCCGGGATTTCGACGGTCTCGACCAGCTCGCCCGTTGGCGAGGTGCCGGTGATATGCATGCCCTTGCTTTCGATCTGCTCCCGGAAGTTGTTGTTAAACTCGTAGCGGTGGCGATGACGTTCGGAAATCATCTCCGCGCCGTAGGCTGTTGCCATGATCGTATCCGGGCGGATCTTGCAGGGATACGCGCCCAGACGCATGGTGCCGCCCTTTTTGGAGATGCCCTGCTGGCTCTCCATCAGGTCGATGACCGGATGGGTGGAATCCGGGTCGAACTCGGAGGAGTTGGCGTCCTCAAAGCCAAGTACGTTGCGCGCGTAGCTCATCACGGCGATCTGCATGCCAAGGCAAATGCCAAAGTAGGGGATACCCTGTGTGCGGGCGTAGTTTGCCGCGCAGATCATACCCTCGATGCCGCGCGGACCAAAGCCGCCCGGCAGGATAATGCCGTCGACCTCGCCAAGCAGCTTGTCCACGGTCGAGTCGTTGATTTCCTCGGAATCGACCCAGTCGATGTCGACAAAGCACTCATTTTCATAGCCGCCGTGTTGCAGGGCTTCCGCAACCGACAGGTATGCATCGTGCAGTTTGACGTATTTGCCGACCAGTGCAATCTTGACATGCGACTTGCGCGCGGCGATACGCTCGAGCATGGCGACCCATTCGCTCATATCGCCCTTGGGTGCGCCGATCGCAAGCTCACGGCACACAATGTCGGACAGGTGGCTCTCCTCGAGCATCATGGGCGCCTGATAGAGCACGGGCAGCGTGCGGTTTTCGATAACACAGTCGGGCTGCACGGTGCAGAACATGGCGATTTTGCGCTTGATTTCGTCGGTCATGGGCTGGTCGACGCGTGCAACGATGATGTCCGGGGAAATACCCAGCCCGCGCAGTTCCTTGACTGAGTGCTGGGTGGGTTTGCTCTTCGGCTCGTTCGAGCCGGAGATAAACGGCACAAGCGTAACGTGGATAAACAGGCAGTTGCGGCGGCCAACCTCGGTCGCAACCTGACGGATGGCCTCGAGGAACGGCTGGGATTCGATATCACCGGTCGTGCCGCCGATTTCGGTGATGACGACGTCTGCCGAGGTCTTTTTGCCGACCGAATAGATGAACGACTTGATCTCGTTGGTGATATGCGGGATAACCTGCACGGTTTCGCCCAGATACTCGCCTGCACGTTCCTTGTTGAGCACATTCCAGTATACCTTACCGGTGGTCAGGTTGGAGAATTTGTTCAAATCCTCGTCGATGAAGCGCTCGTAGTGGCCGAGGTCGAGATCGGTTTCCGCGCCGTCGTCGGTGACGTATACCTCGCCGTGCTGGAACGGGCTCATCGTGCCGGGGTCGACATTGATATACGGGTCGAGCTTCTGTGCGGCAACCTTAAGGCCGCGGCTCTTGAGCAGGCGGCCGAGCGAGGCGGCCGTGATGCCTTTGCCCAGACCGGAGACGACGCCGCCGGTTACAAAGATGTATTTTGTCATAACTCGATTTCCCCCTTAAATACGGTGGTGGCCGCGCCCGTCATGAACACGGTCAGGTCGGTGTAGCGCACGGTCAGGTCGCCGCCGCGCAGGTGTACGGTGATATCCTCATCTTTTTTTGCCCGTCCGGTCAGCACTGCGGCCACACCGACGGCACATGCGCCTGTGCCGCAGGCCCAAGTCTCACCTGAGCCGCGCTCCCACACGCGCATCTTGAGCGTGCCGTCCGGCAGGACATTGACAAACTCGGTGTTAACGCGCTCGGGGAACAGGCTGTGGTGCTCAAACTTGGGGCCGAGCCGTGTCAGGTCAAGCCCGTCGATGTCCTCGTCGAGGAAGATAACGCAGTGCGGGTTGCCCATGGAAACACAGGTGATGTGGTAGACCTTTTCGTCGACGACCAGCGGCGCGCCGATTACGGTTTCGCCCTCCAGATCGACCGGAATGTCGGCGGGTTTCAGGATCGCCGCACCCATATCGACGCGGGCGGACAGCATTTTACCGTCCCTGACAGTCAGTTCGAGCGTTTTCACACCCGAAAGCGTGTCTACCGTCACCGTGGTGCGGCCGTCTGTCATGCCGTTGTCGTACAGGTATTTGCCGACACAACGGATGCCGTTGCCGCACATCTTGCCCTCCGAGCCATCGGCGTTGAAGATGCGCATTTGCGCGTCCGCCTTGTCGGACGGATTGATCAGGATAACGCCGTCGCCGCCAATGCCGAAGTGCGGCTCGCTGAGCTGCACGGAGAGTGAAGCGGGATCGGGCACGGTCTGGTCAAAGCAATTAAAATAGATATAATTGTTGCCGCAGCCGTGCATCTTGGTGAAGGACAGCTTCACGCAGGCTCCCTCCTTAAAACAAACGAAAATGGTATATGAGCGGGCAGAAAACAGGCCGACGCTCATACACCATTTAGTATATCATAATTCGATATGGATTTCTCTATACAAATCAAAAAAACCGGAAAAAATTTGTCGCAGTGAGTCGGTTGGTTTTGGGCGGTATCGCACAAAATACCGTTATTCAGGCAGGCCGCCGTTGATGATATCCTCCGCGACAACGCGTTTGGTGCAGCGGCGCTGCATAGCCTGTTGCTCAATATATGCGTGCGCGTCCGGCTCGGTCATGCCGCAGCATTCGATGAGCAGGCACTTGGCGCGGTCAACCTGCCGGATATCCTCAATGCGTTGCTGCAAACGGCGGTTTTCACGCCGAAGGCCGGTCAGCCGCGCGCGGGCGGCACGCAACATGCGCAGCGCTTGCAAAAACAGCGTGCGGGATAGCGGCTTGGGTAAAACGAATACACCGTCCTCCTCGACTTTTTGCGCAACATCGTCTGCGATCTCGGCCTTCGCCAGCAGGATGACGCCTGCAGCCGTTTCGCAGGCGGCCTGCGCCAGCTCGTGCCCGAACTCGTCGGGCAGCGGGGTGTTGACCAGAATCAGATCGAAATCCTCGTCCACCAGCGCACGCCGTGCCTGCGCACCCGAGGCAGCGGATACAGTCTGTGCCTGTACGCCGCAGGAGGCGACGAACTGTGTGAGCATGTCGTGCGATTTGGCGGTAGCGGTGACGATTAGCATACGTTCCAAACGGCGGTGCCCTCCTTTCGGATAAGGATAGGGGCGGGATCAGTAGCGCTCAAAGTAGAGCGCACGCTCGGCCTCATAGCGGTCATCCGCTTGCGCAATACGGTCGTGTTCGTCCTGTTTCACCTCAAAGAAGGCTTCGCGCATTTTGTCAGGCAGGTTGCGGGCGATAAACTGACTGTCCTGCGCGCAGCGAATGGCTTCGCAAAGCGTGCTGGGAAGGGCGGGATACTGCGCGCGCACTGCGTCAGGCGCGGTAAAAAGGTCGTCGTCGCAGGCGGGGGCAAGCGACAGATGCTGCCCGATGCCATCTAACCCTGCGTGGATGAGCAGCGCAAAGACCAGATAGGGGTTGATGCAGCCGTCGAACGAGCGCACCTTCATGCGGTTGGCCAGCTTGCCGTTGGCCAGCGGCACCGCGATGAGCGGTGCGCGGTTGCGGTGTGACCAGGTAATATAGCGCGGCGCTTCAAACTCGCCCAGACGCTGGAACGAATTGGTCAGCGGGTTGCCGAATACGGTCATTTCGGCTGCGTGCCGTAGTATACCCGCTACAAAACTGCGGCCGGTATCATTTTGATCAAAGTCCGGGTGGAACAGGTTATGGCCATCTTTGAAAACCGACATCGACAGGTGCAGGCCGCTGCCCGGGATGTGGGGCAGGGGCTTGGGCAGGAAGGAGGCATATAGCCCGCTTGACGCGGCCATGGACTTGACAACCCATTTGAACGTGACAAAATTGTCCGCCGCCTCAAGCGCCTCCGCATAGCGGAAGTCGATCTCATGCTGGCCGGGGCCTTGCTCGTGGTGCGAGGACTCGGGCTGGATGTTCATTTCCTCGAGCGTCAAGCAGATTTGGCGGCGCACGTTTTCGCCTTTATCCAGTGGCGCAACATCAAAATATTCGCCGTGGTCGTGCGGGATGGTTGTAGGGCAGCCTTTTTCGTCCTGCTCGAACAGGTAAAACTCGCTGGCTGTGCCAAAAGTGATCGCGTAACCTGCCTGCCGTGCACGGCGTGCTGCTTCGCGCAGCAGATAGCGGCCGTCCCCTTCGAATGGCGTACCGTCCGGATAGCGGATAAAGCAGTAAAAGCGCACCACGCGCCCCTGCGATGGCCGCCATGGCAGGACAGACAGCGTCGCCGGGTCGGGGAAGAGCAGCAGGTCGGAAACGTCGACGTTGAGAAAGCCGCGCAGCGAGGACGCGTTGAAATGGATGCCGTGTTCAAAGGCGCGCGTCAGCTCAGTCGGCATGATGGCGATGTTTTTTTGGTTGCCGAAGATGTCGCAAAAGGCCAGGCGAATGAATTTGACGTCGTTCTCCTCGATGAATTGCAGCACCTCGTGCATGGTGGTGTCCATAAGAGCCGCGCTCCTCTCTGAATAATTAGGATATGCGCTGTGAAGCGCAAAAATTAAGATTCGTAGGTGTAAAGTTGATGATAGCCCGCATCCGGATTAGGGGAGAGCACATAGTACTGCTGCGAGAGCAGGGTGGAAGCGTCGCCGCCAAAGTGGCGGCAGTATGCTTCGATGTAAGGAGCGATGCTGTCCAGATCGGCTTTGCCTGCCGGGCTGACAAGCACCTGATGGGGAAGCCCTGTCGGCGCCTGATCACATCTTAACACAATTTTGCCGCCGTGCATACCAGTGCCGCAGAAATTACCTGCGGGGTAAGCACCGTCCAGCCCGATACCAAGCACCAGAATCAGCCCGCCCGCCTGATATTCACCGAGGAAGGAACCTGCCTTGCCGCCAATGACGATAACGGGGAAGTGCTGTTCGTAGGCTTTCATATGGATACCGCCGCGGTAGCCGCAGTCCCCTTCGATGAAGATATGGCCGCCGCGCATGCCGTAACCGCAGGCGTCGCCGACATTGCCGTGGACGATGATATCGCCCCCATCCATGGTGTCGCCGACGGCTTCCTGCGCGTTGCCGAACACCTCGATGGTCGACCCGCGCAGATACTGGCCGAGGCCGTTGCCCGGTGTGCCGTGGATGGTGATTGTGCGGCCGGAAGAGCCACAGCCGAGGTAGCGCTGCCCGATCACGTTTTCGATTGTGATTTCGTTGTCGTCCAGCGCGCGCACGCGCTCGTTGACCTGCTGATAGTAGGTCAGGTTTGCCTGTACGGTCGTCATCAGTGTGCGCCTCCTAACTGTTTTGCGCGCTCAGCACGGGAGAATGCCATCAGCTGCGGCTTTTCGCGGATGAGATCAAAGTCGATGGTGTTAAGCGGGGTTTGCTCGCGGATGAGCGCGGTGTAGATGCCGGCGCGGTCAACATCGCCAATCAGGATGAAGCCGACCAGATGGTTATCGCGCGTGACCAGTAGCTTGTAATTTTCGCCGTCATGCTTGAGGTATTGCTCGCCGTCGTACGAACCGGCGGTAATCATATGCAGCCCGAGGAAGCCGGAGGCGTTCATCGGGATAGCCTTGTCAAAGCAGGCGCTGCCGCCAGCCATGTTTTTGCCTGCGGTTTCACCCTGCATGTAAGCGTTTGGCAGGATGGCGAGGATGCGGTCGGTGCCAGCGGCGATGTCGTGCGATACCGTGCAGTCGCCAGCGGCAAAAATGTCCGGCACGGTGGTCGCAGAATGTTCGTCAATGTGGATGCCGCGGTTCACTTCGCAGCCTGCGCCCGCAGCCAGTTCGGTGTTCGGCCGCACGCCAACCGCGACAACAAGGATATCAAAATCCACCGTGCCGCCGCTTTGCAGCGTGGCGGTGTTGCCGTCAAAGCGGGCGACGCTGTCACCGAGGATAAATTGCACGCCTTTGCCTTCAAGGTGCCGCTGGATGATGGCGGCAGGGGTCTCGGTGAGAACATTGGGCAGGATGCGGGGCGCAAGGTCAATCACGGTCAGGTGCTTCACGCGCTGATGGATGCCCTCGGCGCACTTCAGGCCGATCAGGCCAGCGCCAATGATCAGCACACGCTTGTCATTTTGGTCGCCCAGCATGGCATCCAGCCGCTTGGCGTCGTCCAGCGTCATAAAGCTGGTCTTATTTGGCACGGTGTCCAGCCCCTCCATAGGCGGGACGAACGGACGCGAGCCGGTGCAGATGCACAGCTTGTCGTAAGGGACAGTCTCGCCGCCTTCGAGCAGTACGGTTTTGGCGGAAGAGTCGATTTTGGTCGCCGTGCGGCCAAATAAGGTTTTTACGCCGTTTTTCTCATAGAAATCCGTCGGACGGTAGTGCAGCATCTTGTCCTCGGTGGTTTTGCCGAGCAGGAGATAGGAGATGAGCGGCCGGCCGTAGACAGGATAGATCTCATCCGAAATCACTGTGATGGCGCCGTCAGGGTCGACGGTGCGGATGCCCTCAATCGTGCCGACCGCGGCGGTGCCGTTGCCGATAATAACGTAATTCATGCCGGTTTCACCTCTCTTCATATACGATAGCCTTGTTCGGGCAGCCTTGCACGCACATCGGCTGGCCAAACGCGTTTTTGGCGCATAGCTCGCATTTTTGCACCGCACCCTCGTTCGAGGTCGACAGAGCACCATACGGACAGGACAGGATGCAGGTGTAGCAGCCGACGCAAAGGTCGGAGTCGATATGCACCGTGCCGTCCACAATGGACAGCGCGCCGGAAATGCAGCCTTTGACGCACAGTGGGTCGGTGCAGTGGCGGCAGTTGACCGCAAAGGAGATGTTGTCGCGTTCCTCGATACGGATGCGCGGCGCGATTTTATGGTCTTTCAGCGCCTTGACCATGGAGGATTTGCCGGAGTTGGCGAAAGCGCAATAATATTCGCATAAATGGCAGCCGAGGCACCATTTTTCGTTAACGTAAATCCGTTTCATGTCCGTGTTTCCTCCTTATTCGCCCGCGTGCTTGATGCCGAGGATATTGAGTTCCCGGTCGGTCAGGCCGATACCGCGCAACATCAGTCGGTTGCCACGCAGCGCTTCAATCGAGTTGATACCCATGCCGCCCATCATTTCCTTGAGTTCGTGATCCCACGCGGTCACTAGATTGACCAGGCGCTGCGAGCCGATGTCGGGATTGAGCCGCTTGACCAGCTCGGGGCGCTGGGTGGCGATGCCCCAGTTGCACTTGCCGGTCTGGCAGGAGCGGCACAAGTGGCAGCCAAGCGCGAGCAGGGCGGAGGTAGCAATGTAGCATGCGTCCGCGCCGAGGGCAATGGCTTTCAAAAGGTCGGCCGAGTTGCGGATGGAGCCGCCGACGACCACGGAAACCTGATCGCGGATGCCCTCGTCGCGCAGCCGCTGGTCAACGGCTGCAAGCGCCAGCTCGATCGGGATGCCAACGTTGTCGCGGATGCGGGTCGGCGCCGCGCCCGTGCCGCCGCGGTAACCGTCGATACAGATGACATCCGCGCCCGAGCGGGCAATGCCAGACGCAATCGCGGCTACGTTATGTACTGCCGCGATCTTGACCATGACCGGCTTTTTATACTCGGTTGCTTCCTTGAGCGAGAAAACGAGTTGCCGCAGGTCTTCGATCGAGTAAATATCGTGATGCGGGGCGGGGGAGATGGCGTCCGTGCCCTCCGGGATCATGCGGGTTTTGGAAATGTCCGGGCCGACTTTGTGGCCGGGCAGGTGGCCGCCGATGCCGGGCTTGGCGCCCTGTCCCATCTTGATTTCGATGGCCGCGCCTGCTTCCAGATAGTCCTTGTGTACGCCGAAACGGCCGGACGCGACCTGCACGATGGTGTGTGGGCCGTACTGGTAGAAGTCCTGATGTAAGCCGCCCTCGCCGGTATTATAATAGGTACCCAATTCAACCGCCGCACGCGCGAGCGAGGCGTGCGCGTTGTAGGAGATCGAGCCGTAGCTCATCGCGGAGAACATCACCGGAACGTTGAGCTTGAGCTGTGGGGACATATTGGGAATCAGGTTACCGTTTGCGTCGCGCTCGATCTTACCCGGCTTTTTGCCGAGGAAGGTGCGCGTTTCCATCGGTTCACGCAGCGGGTCGATAGAGGGGTTGGTGACCTGAGAAGCGTTGATCAGGATTTTGTCCCAGTAGATCGGATACGGCTCGGGGTTGCCCATCGAGGACAGCAGTACGCCGCCAGAGCCTGCTTGCCGATACACCTCGGATATGGCTTTGCCCGTCCAGTTGGCATTTGCTTTGAAAGTGTGGTCGGTTTTGACGATCTTGAGTGCGCGTGTCGGGCAGAGCGAGACGCAGCGGTGGCAGTTGACGCACTTGGATTCGTCCACCATCATTTTTTCAAATTCAGGATCGTAAAAATGTACTTCGTTGGCGCACTGCCGCTCGCATGCGCGGCAGGCGATGCAGCGGTCGTAGTTGCGCACGACCTCATACTGCGGATACAGAAAATCAATCGCCATTACTGTTCTCCTCCTTGATTCAATCGGACGATGACAGGCTCGCCGCCGCGCGGCGCCCAGATGCGGTCGAGCGTGGGTTCGATGACGCGGACTGCGCATTCCTCAGATGCGATATATACCGTCTCGTCTTTTTCACCGACTACCATCGAGCGCAGTTTCAAACGGTCGTTTAAGGCCATCAGGCCGCCTTCGAACCCGACGAGGATGGAGAACGGGCCGGTCACCAGCAGGGAAGCGAATGCATTGCGCAGATAAGTAAGACGCTCGCATTCGGCTGGTTCCTGCTTTTCTATGGTAGACCAGAACGGTGCGGCAATGACGTTTGCAATCTCGGGGTAAGTTAATCCCAGCTTGCGGCCGAGATAATCGACGATATAGGTGATGACCTCGGTGTCGGTCAACAGGTCACACGAGTAGCCGAACATTTCAATAAAACGGCGGTTGGCGTCATAGGATGAGATTTCACCGTTGTGGACGACCGTTGTGTCCAGTAGCGCGAACGGATGCGCTCCGCCCCACCAGCCGGGGGTGTTGGTTGGGTAACGGCCGTGACACGTCCAAGAGTAGGCTTCGTATTCGTCCAACCGGTAATACTCGCCTACATCTTCCGGGAAACCGGACGCTTTGAATACGCCCATGTTCTTGCCGGAGGAGAAGATGTACGCGCCATCCAGCGTATGGTTGATGCGGATGACAAAGCGGGCGACAAACTCGCGTTCGTCGAGCTGGCTGGAGGTGAGCTTGACATGTAGCGGGGTGACGAAGTAGCGCCAGATCATCGGCTCGTCGGTGATGCGGGGATGGCGACGGGTCGGGATTTTGGACAGATTGACAATATCGAAATGCCGCTCCAGTTCCTTTTCGCATTCGTCCTTTGCGGTTTGCGTATCATAGAATACGTGGAACGCGTAGTAGTCTGCATACTCGGGGTAGATGCCGTAGCCGGCGAAGCCGCCGCCGAGTCCGTTGGAGCGGTCATGCATCGTGCGGATCGAGTCAATGATGCGTGTGCCGTCTTCGCGCGCGCCGTCCCGATGGAAGATGCCTGAGATCGCGCAGCCGGCCGGGATGCGGATTTTACCTTCCTTTTGTAACATGGTGCTTCCTCCTTATATATGCACATTCTTGTCATGCTTTGTGGTGCTTGGGGTAGTAATGCCGCCTGGCTCACCGGCGCGTTTTTCCGATGAAAACGCGCCGGTTGGGGAAAGAAATAGGAATGAGTAATGAAAAAAAGACGCCCACCAGAGCCGGGGATTCACAATCCGATCCTCGGCTCTGGTGGACGCCTTTGTCCTTTCTCCTATTCTATTACAGTGCGGGCGGCAACGTCAAGCGGGAAACTGCTGGCAAGGCGGAAATTTTACAAACTGCATAGAATCCGACGTATAAATTTAGAGAAAATTCGATAGATTGCATCAAATCTGTGGAAAATGCAAAAAGAATGCCACCAGACCTTGACAAAAATGACGAGGGTAGCTATAATGCAAAGTGTTAACAGCAAAGGCGCTGTGGGAACACGACCCGCAGCGCCTGTTTTGTTTTATTCCTTTTGTTGGGTAACAAATTCACATATAAAGGAGCGAACCATTCATGATGACAGTAAAGAATGTCCCCGAGTTGTTCGGCAGCATGGTCTTTAATGAGACCGTCATGAAGGAACGTCTGCCCAAGGACGTTTACAAAAAGCTGAAAAAGACGATGCCGGAGGGTACGGCGATCGACGCCGACGTTGCCGCGGTCGTGGCGACCGCCATGAAGGACTGGGCGGTTTCCAAGGGCGCGACGCACTACACCCACTGGTTCCAGCCGATGACCGGCGTCACGGCCGAGAAGCACGACTCCTTCATCTCCCCCACGGACGACGGCAGCGTAATGATGGAGTTCTCCGGTAAGGAGCTTATCCGTGGCGAACCCGATGCGTCCTCGTTCCCGTCCGGCGGCTTGCGCGCAACCTTTGAGGCGCGCGGCTACACCGCGTGGGACCCGACCAGCTATGCGTTCGTTAAGGACGGTTCGCTCTATATCCCGACGGCGTTCTGCTCTTACACCGGCGAAATCCTCGACAAAAAGACCCCGTTGCTGCGCTCGATGGAAGCGATCAGCACGCAGGCCTGCCGTGTGCTCAAGCTGTTCGGAAAGAACGTTCGCCGTGTATCCACCACGGTCGGCCCCGAGCAGGAATATTTCCTCATTGAAAAGAAGGATTACGCCAAGCGTAAGGATCTGATTTTCACCGGGCGGACTCTGTTCGGCGCTAAGCCACCCAAGGGACAGGAGATGGAGGATCACTATTTTGGCTCCATCCGTCCGCGTGTGGCTGCGTTCATGCAGGAGCTGGATGAAGAACTGTGGAAGCTCGGCATCTTTGCCAAGACCAAGCACAATGAGGTTGCCCCGGCCCAGCACGAGATGGCGCCGGTGTTCACCACTACCAATATCGCCACCGACCACAACCAGCTGACCATGGAGGTCATGAAGCGTGTGGCGCAGAAGCACGGCTTCATCTGCCTGCTGCACGAAAAGCCGTTCGATGGCGTCAATGGCTCCGGTAAGCACAACAACTGGTCTATTTCCACCGATGAGGGTGAGAACCTGCTCGAGCCGGGCAAGACGCCGAGCGAAAATGCACAGTTCCTGCTGTTCCTGACCGCGGTTATCAAGGCGGTTGATGAATACCAAGATCTGCTTCGTATCTCGGTTGCCTCCGCAGGTAACGACCATCGTCTGGGCGCGAATGAGGCGCCGCCGGCAATTGTTTCCATGTTCATCGGCGACGAGTTGCAGGGTATCCTCGACGCGATTGAGTCTGGCGCAGACTACACGGACATCGCAAAGACCAAGATGGATCTGGGCGTGTCTGTACTGCCGGATATCCCGAAGGATACAACCGACCGCAACCGTACTTCGCCGTTTGCCTTCACCGGCAACAAGTTCGAGTTCCGCATGCTGGGCTCGGCGATCAACATTGCCTGCCCGAATATTATGATCAACACGGCGGTTGCGGAAGAACTGCGCCTGTTTGCCGACGAGCTGGAGGGCGCGGAGGACTTCGAGAGCGCACTGCTGGCGCTCATCAAGCGCGAAATCAAGGCGCACAAGCGCATCATCTTCAACGGCAACGGCTATGATGACGCGTGGGTGGCCGAGGCGGAAGCACGTGGCCTGCACAACCTCAAGTCCACGGTCGATGCGCTGCCGCATTACACGGATGAGGCTAATGTTGAGTTGTTCGCTCGCCACAATGTTTACACCCGCGTGGAGATGGAGTCCCGTGAGGAAGCGTTGCTGGAAGAATACTACAAGACGCTGCACATCGAGGCGCTGACCATGAGTGACATGGTGCGCGAGGAGATTCTGCCTGCATGCGTGAACTTCCAGAGCGAGCTGGCCAAGACCATCTGCGATAAGAAGGCGGCTGGTGTGTCCGGTGGCATGGAGGTTGACCTGCTCGGTCGCGTATCTGCACTGACTGAGGAATTGTACAATGGATGCCGTAAATTGGATAGTGCGGTGGAAAATGCTCCGACGGCGCAGGCAGAAACGGTGGCGCATTATTACTATGATACGATCCTGCCGCTGATGGATGCGGTACGTACCACGGCCGATCAGCTTGAAATGCTGGTAGGTAAGAAGTACTGGCCGTTCCCGACCTACTCTGACATCCTCTTCTATGTATAAAAGGGATATAGAGGGCTTTACAAGCCTTCTATATGCGGAATAATGCCGCGCTGTGCGCGGTGGACAACGTTTATCTATCATCTTTGTACACAATGGCGTGTATTGCCTGACTGCCCAAAATGGCAGCAGGGGATACACGCCATTTTAATTTTTAGGGGGTTTTATCAATGGATTTCAATGCTCTTGCGACTTCGATGGATGTCGGCTGGACGCTGATCGCCGCCGCGCTTGTATTCTTCATGCAGGCAGGCTTTGCGATGGTGGAAACCGGCTTTACCCGTGCGAAAAATGCGGGCAACATCATCATGAAGAACCTGATGGACTTCAGCCTCGGCACGCCGATTTTCTGGCTGGTGGGTTTTGGCATTATGTTCGGCACGATGAACGGCTTTTTCGGTGGTTTGGATTTTCTGGCTGACGGCGTGGTCGGCGAGGGCTACAACTGGACGACGCTGATCTTCCAGACCGTGTTCTGCGCAACGGCAGCAACGATTGTTTCCGGTTCGATGGCGGAACGCACCAAGTTTTCTGCTTACTGCATTTACTCTATGGTCATTTCTGCGATTGTTTATCCGATCTCGGGTCACTGGATCTGGGGCGGCGGCTGGCTGGCTGAGATGGGCTTCCATGATTTCGCTGGTTCTACGGCGGTGCACATGGTTGGCGGCGTTGCGGCGCTCATTGGTGCGGCTATCCTCGGGCCTCGTATCGGTAAGTACACCAAGGACGGCAAGGCGCGCGCGATTCCCGGTCATTCGCTGACGCTGGGTGCGCTCGGTGTATTCATCCTGTGGTTCTGCTGGTTTGGCTTTAACGGCGGCTCGACGGTTGCCCTGTCCGGTGAGGGTGCGGAGGTTGCAGCTCGCGTCTTTGTGACCACCAATATGGCGGCAGCGGTTGCGACGGTTACGGTTATGTGCATCACTTGGATTCGCTACAAGAAGCCGGACGTTTCCATGACACTGAACGGCTCGCTGGCTGGTTTGGTTGCGATCACGGCGGGGTGTGACACGGTTACACCGTTTGGCGCAGCGGTCATCGGCATCATTGCAGGCTTTGTCGTGGTGTTTGGCATTGAGTTTGTCGATCAGAAGCTCAAGGTAGATGATCCGGTTGGTGCGGTTGGCGTGCATGGCCTGTGTGGCGCGACTGGCACGATCATGGTTGGCCTGTTCGGTTATTATGCTTATGGCAGCACGGAGGTTGCGCCGGTTGGCCTGTTTTACGGTGGCGGCGTACACGCGTTAGGCGTACAGGCGCTCGGTATGGTGGCTGTTATTGCGTGGGTTGCCGTTACAATGACGATTGTATTCCAAATCATCAAGCATACGATTGGCCTGCGTGTGACGGAAGCAGAGGAAATCATGGGTCTTGACAAGCCGGAGCATGGTCTGTCCTCAGCTTATGCGGATTTCATGCCCTTTGTACCTAATGTGCTGGGCACTAAGGCTGCGGAACAGCAGGCTTCCATGCTGGATACCATTCCGGTAGCAGTCGAGAAGGCCGTACCTGTTACCAAGGTGACGACGGAGGGCGGCGAGCATAAGCTGACCAAGGTGGTTATCGTGACCAAGCAGTCCAAGTTTGAGGTACTCAAAGAAGCGTTGGGGGCAATTGGTGTATCTGGCATGACGGTAACCAACGTCATTGGCTGTGGCGTGCAGAAGGGCGCGGCAGAGTATTATCGCGGTGCGGAAGTTGATGTGACGCTGCTTCCGAAAATCAAGATGGAAGTCGTCGTCTCCAAGGTGCCGGTCGATACGGTGGTTGACACGGTTAAAAAGGTGCTGTATACCGGTCATAT
>DSLFI04101__coassemble_320_pt1 | contig 22997 bp, 21 predicted proteins | sample DSLFI04101__metabat2_low_PE_004 | metagenome-assembled genome bin DSLFI04101 | reverse complement strand
GTGAACAGGCGGCGGATGTCGTCCATGCGCGCCAAGGCCATGTTATAGCCCATCTCGTAACCCCATTCAAGCTTTTTGACATCCTTTTCAAAGCTCTCCAGATGGGCGGACGGCTGCAAGACCACGGTGTCCTGCGGCCGCTTTTGGGCCAGCTGGTGGCAGAAGCACACCGTATCGTTGTAGTGCTGGGCGCGGTTCTGCATCGTGCGGGCAAGTTCCGGGTATTTACGCCGCAGCGTCAGAATAGCCAGCTGCGTGCTGCGCTGCATCACTTTGCGGTAGTCGCGCGGCTGGGTCAGCACGATCAGGTTCTTTTTGTTGCCGTCGTGCAGGCTTTTCACGATCGGGATCGGGTCGGAAAGACCGCCGTCGTAGTAGATCTCGTCCCCGATGTGAACTTCCGGGAAATACAGCGGGATAGCGCAGGTCGCGCGCAACATGGTGCTTTTGTGGTCAAGCAGCTTGCCGTCGAGGTATTCCGCCTTGCCGGTGCGGGCGTTGGTCACGCCGACAAGCACGCGGCCGGTGTAATTCAGGTAGGTTTCCACGTCAAACGGCATCAGTTCGTTCGGAATGGTCGAGAACACAAACTCCACGCCGAAGATCGAGTGGTCGCGGCGCAGATTGCGCGCACCAAAATAGCGTTTATCGTTGCGGTACTGTCGCAAAATCTCCAGATTGCGGCCGCGCTGACGCGAAATATAGGATACACCATAGGTGATGCCGGCCGACACGCCGATCACATAATCGAACATCAGGCCGTTGTCAAGCAGCGCGTCCATCACGCCGCAGGAAAAAACCGGGCGGAAGGTGCCGCCCTCCAGAACAAGTCCGGGCATAGTCTGTCAAAACCTTTCTTGCTTAATGTAACGCCCCGGTATGGGGCAGCGGGGTCAGCGGCGCTTACGCGTCGGCGGTTTTTTGCCCTTGCGGCCGCCGCGCCCCTTGCCGTGACCCTGACGGCGGCGCTGCGCGCGGTTTCCGGGCGCGGGCGCGAAGGCCGGGGACGGCGCATCGTCCATGAGGTCGGAGACGGGCAGTGAACCGTCGGCGGGCGCAAAGTCGATCTGACCGGTAACTTCGCTCGCGGCGATGAGCTTAACGCGGATGGGCGTGCCGATCGTGAACCGCTTGCCGGTGTGGCGACCAGTCATAGTCATGCGCTGCTCATCGTATTCGTAACGGTCGCCCGCGAGCAGCTCGATGCGGATCAGTCCCTCACAGCCATTTTCCAGCGCAACGAACACGCCGAACGGCTGCACGCCGGACACCTCGGCGTCAAATTCCTCGCCGATAAAACGCTTCATATAGGCTGCAATATACAGCTTGTCGATGCCGCGCTCGCACTCGTCAGCCGCCTGCTCGCGCGTGGTCGACTGGGCCGCGGCCTCCTCGCAGGTGGTTTCGTCGCCTGCGGTAAATTCCTCGCCTGTCAACGCCTTTTGCAGCATGCGGTGCGCCACCAAATCGGGATAGCGGCGGATGGGCGAGGTGAAATGCAGGTAGAACTTCGCCTTCAGGCCATAGTGACCGATGCACTCGTCCGCGTAGCGCGCACGGGCAAGGCTGCGCAGCAGCAGCGTCGGCAGGATGCGCTGGCGGGGGTCGCCCTTCGCGCCGCGCAGCACGGTCTGGAACTGGAACGTGTCCTCCGGCTTGGAGGGGTCGATGCGGTAGCCAAACGGCCGGGCAAACGCCGCGAACAGGCGCAGCTTTTCCGGGTCGGGGTTCTCATGCACACGGTAGACCGTGGGCAGCTCCCTTTTACACATATATTCCGCGACGGCCTCGTTGGCCGCCAGCATAAATTCCTCGATCAGATGCTCGCTCTCGCCGCGCGCGCGCCAGCCGATGTCGGTCGGACGGCCGTCCGCGTCGACAATGATCTCGGCCTCCGGGATATCAAGCTCCAAAGCGCCGCGCTCAATGCGGCGTTTGTACATCGCGTGCGCGAGGCGGTTCATCCGCTCGGCGGTATCGACCAGAAAACCGTATTCCCCGCGCAGCGCGGTATCGCCCGCGAGGATCTTGTTTACCTTGTTGTAAGTCATGCGCGCGCGGGAGCGGATGACCGACTTGGCAAAGCGCGCCTTGTAGCGCCGCCCGTCCCCATCGACCTCCATCAGCGCAGAGAAGGTCAGCCGGTCGACGTCCGGGTTCAGCGAACAGATACCGTGGCTGAGCGCGAACGGCAGCATGGGCACAACATGTCCGGGGTAATAAACCGACGTGCCGCGCCGGAACGCTTCAAGGTCGAGCGGTGCGCCGGGCGTAACATAGTGCGACACGTCCGCGATGTGCACGCCGAGCAGGTAATGCCCGTTTTCAAGCACCTCAAGCGATACTGCGTCGTCAAAGTCCTTGGCGTCATCGCCGTCAATGGTAAAAATCAGCTTGTCCCGCAGGTCGAGGCGGCCGGCAAGCGCCGCGGGGTCGACTTCCTGCGGTATGGCGTCGGCCTGCTGGAGCACGTCGTCGGGAAATACGTCATACACGCCGTTTTCGTGCAGGATGCCCGCAATCGCGGCTTCCATCGTGCCGTCCTCGCCCAAATCCGCTTCAATAACGCCCTGCGGCAGGAATTTTTCGTCGCCATAGTGGGAAATGGACACGGAAACGCGGTCGCCGGGCTGGGCGTCGCCCAGATCGTGCCGGTCGATCGCGATCTCGGGGTATTTCTTGGATGCGGGCTGGACGAAATACGCCTTGCCGCGCTGCACCAGCGCGCCCGTGATCTCACGGTCTGCGCGCTGCAACACGCGGATGACCTCGGCTTCGCGCCGCCCGCGGCCGTTTTTGCGCTCGCTCAGCTTGACCAGCACGCGGTCGCCATGCCACGCGCCGCCTGCTGCGCCGGGCGGGATGAACAGATCGTCCGGCTTGGCCGCGCCCTCGGGCGCGTCGGGCGTGACAAAGGAAAACGCCCGCTCGGTGGCCAGATAAGTGCCGGTCGCGCAGCCATAGTGCGCGGACACGGCAAAGCGGTTTTTCTTGTTTTTCATCACCTGCCCGTCCGCCAGCAGACGATCGAGCGCGTCCTTCAGCTCGTGTTTGGGCGCGTCAGGCAGGGCGCGGCGTATCTCGTCGATACGCATGGGCTGCACAAGCAGCGTCAGCAGCCTGCTTTCCAGCTCGGTATGGGGCATAGATCAGCCCTCCTTCCTGCAAACAGTATACCATTATTGCGGGCGGATTAAAAGGAAAAATGGCGAAAACTCGCGTTTGACGGCACGCATGCAGCATGGTACACTAAGAATATCCAAAACACCCTCGGGAAAGGGGAAAAGCGATATGAAAGCATTGATCACCGGCGCGTCCTCCGGCATCGGGCGCGAGATCGCGCGCCTGCTGTCCGCGCGCGGCTATGACCTGATTTTATGCGCGCGGCGCGAGGACCGGCTGCGCGCGCTTGCAGCCGAGCTGCCGACCGTCTGCCACATCATTGCGGCCGACGTGTCGGACGAAAAGGAATGCCGTCTGCTGTATCAGGCGGCGCGCAGCGACGACCTCGAGGTCGTGGTCAATAACGCAGGCTTTGGCCTGTTCGGCGCGTTTGCCGAAACCGATCTGGACGAAGAACTGCGTATGATCGACGTGAACATCCGCGCGGTACACATCCTGACCAAGCTGGCCGTGCAGGATTTCCAGAAACGCGGACGCGGCTATGTGCTAAACGTCGCCTCGAGCGCGGGCTTCCTGCCCGGGCCGCTGATGGCGACCTACTACGCCACGAAAAACTATGTCCTGCGGCTGACGCAGGCCATCCGCGAGGAGCTGCGCCGCGCGGGCAGCGGGGTCAAGGTGTGCGCATTGTGCCCCGGCCCGGTTGACACCGAGTTTAATCAGGTCGCGGGCGTGCGCTTTGCTCTCGGCGGGCTGACTGCGCAGCGTGTGGCGCGCGCGGCGGTCGACGGCCTGTTTGCAGGCAAGGGTGTGGTCGTGCCGGGCGTGTCGATGAAGGCCATGACAGTCGCGCGCCACTTTGCGCCCGACACGCTGCTCGCGCGCGTGACCTATCATTTCCAGCACAAAAAGGGCGGCAAGGGATGACCGGACAGGACATCCGGCGCAGCTTGCAGCGCGAATTTGTGCGCACACTGCGCAAGCCCTTCGTCGACGCGGTGAAACAGTATCGGCTGGTGCAGTCGGGGGACAAGATAGCGGTTTGTATTTCGGGCGGCAAGGACTCGATGCTGCTGGCGCTGCTCATGCAGGATTTGCAGCGCACGGTCGGCTTTTCGCTTGTGTTCCTTGCGATGGACCCGGGCTACACACCAGAGGGACGCGCGCGGCTGGAACAAAACGCCGCGCACCTTGATCTGCCGCTCGAAATCTTTGAGACTAACGTGCTGCGCGTCGCGGAAAACCACGCGGCGGCGCATCCATGCTTCCTGTGCGCCAAAATGCGGCGCGGCCACCTGTACGCCGAGGCGCAAAAGCGCGGCTGCAACAAGATCGCGCTCGGCCACCACTATGACGACGCGGTTTCGACCGTGCTGATGGGCCTGCTGTACGGCGGGCAGGTGCAGGCCATGCTGCCGCGCCTTGCCGCCAAAAACTATCCCGGCATGGAACTGATCCGCCCGCTGTACCATGTCCGCGAACGGGATGTACAGGCATGGGCAGCGCACTGCGGGCTGGATTTTGCATCCTGCGACTGCCCGGCAAAAGGGCTGGAACACGACACCAAGCGTGCTGCGGTACGCGCGTTGATCGACAGCCTCGCGGCGGAAAATCCACAAGTCGGGGCAAATATCCTCAATGCGGTCAAAAACGTAGACACCAAAAAGCTGCTCGGCTGGCGGGACGATGCCGGTTTCCACAGCTTCCTCGACCGGCTGTAACCGGTCTCCGCTCCCCTATTTGCCATATCGAAAATGTACAGCCCCGCGGCATTACGCCGCGGGGCTGTTGTAGCTTATTCGGTCTATCTGTTATTTTTCGCGTCTCCAAGTTGCCGGGGCGAACAACAGCAGCATCGGGAAAACCTCCAGACGTCCGGCGAGCATGTCGAACATCAAAACGATCTTGCTCAAAGGCGAGAAAAACCCGAAATTTGCCGCCGGGCCGACCAGCTCCAAACCGGGGCCGACGTTGTTGAGCGTCGCCGCGACCGCGGTGAAGTTGGTGATCAGCTCCTCATTGGTGATGGACAGCAGCAGCACCGACAGGATAAACAGCAGCAGGTAGGCGATCATAAACACGTTGACCGAGCGCATGACCTCATGCGGCACGCGGCGGCCGTCTATCTTGTTGACACGCACCGCGCGCGGATGGATCAAAAACTGCATTTCCTTACGGATGGACTTGCACATCAGCAGGATGCGCGAGCATTTCATGCCGCCGCCGGTCGAACCGGCGCACGCGCCGATAAACATCAGCAGCACGAGAATCGCCTTGCTCAAAGCGGGCCACTGGTTGAAGTCGACGGTCGAAAAGCCGGTCGTCGTGATGATGGACGCAACTTGGAACGCCGCGTGGTGGAAGCTGTCCAGCAGGCTCGGGAACAGGTGCCGGACATTGAGCGCGATCACAATCGACGAGACAAGGATAACGCCCAGATAGACGCGCACCTCCTCAATGCGGAACGCAGCTTTGAAGCGCCGCGTCAGCAGCAGAAAATACACGCTGAAATTGATGCCGAACAGAATCATGAACACGGTCACGACCGCCTGCAAATAATAGCTGTTATAATGCGCGATTGAGGTGTTCCAGATGCCGAAACCGCCCGTGCCCGCGGTCGCCATCGAGGTGCAAAGTGCATCAAACAACGGCATTCCGCCCAATAGCAGGAGGATGGTCTCCAAAATGGTCATCCCAAGGTAAATGGCGTACAGGATCATGGCCGTGTCGCGCAGATGGGGCGACAGCTTGCTGACCGACGGCCCCGGGCTTTCCGCGCGCATCAGGTGGATGGTCTGCCCGCCGGCAAGCGGCAGCACGATCAGCATAAATACCAGCACGCCCATGCCGCCGACCCAGTGGGTCACGCTGCGCCACAGCAGCGAGGCGTGCGACAGCGCTTCCACGTCGCTCAAGATGGTTGCGCCCGTAGTGGTAAAGCCGGAAATCGTCTCAAACAGCGCGTCGACCACAAACGGGATCTCACCGCTCAGCATAAAGGGCAGCGCACCGGTCAGCGCAAGCACAATCCAGCACAGCGCGACCGTAACAAAGCCCTCGCGCGCGTAAAAGCGCGTGTTGGTCGGCTTTTTGTGACAGAACAGCGCGGCCAGCGCCATGCAGAGCGCGGCGACGCCCACATAGGCCAGCACAACGTCCTCGCGGTAAATCAGCGCGGTCAGCGCGGGCAGCAGCAGGAACAGCGACTCGACGCCCAGCATCCAGCCGATGAGGTAGCGTACCATCGCGTGGTTCATGACGGGGCACCCTCCGTTCTTTCCGGCTGGAAGATATCCTGCAAGTCGTTCATGCCACGCCGCGTCGACACGACGATAACCGTATCGCCCTCACGCAGCACGTCGCTGCCGCGCGGGATGATGCGGCGGCCCTTGCGGTTGATGCAGCACAGCAGTACATCCTGCCGGATGGGCATATCGTGCAGCGGCACGCCGATCAGGTCGTGGGCAGCCACCCGGAATTCGAGCGCCTCCGCCCCGTTGCCCAGTTGGTGCAGCGTTTCCACGTTCGAACCCATCGAGTTCTGCATCGCGCGGGTGTACTGACCGATCAGCTCGGCGGTCGTCTGCTTGGGACGGACGACCGTACCGATGGGCAGGCTGCCGATGACCTCCTCAAAGTTGACGCGGTTGACCTTGGTAAACAGCTTGGCTTTGGTATGCCGCCCCGCGTGCAGCGCAAGCAGGATGTTTTCCTCATCCATACCGGTCAGTGCGCAGAACGCTTCGCAGCGCGCCAGCCCCTCCTCGTCGAGCAGGTCGCGGTCGGTGCCGTCGCCGTGGATGATGGTCGCGCCGGGCAGCAGTTCGCTCAGCGCTTCGCAGCGGTCGAGCCGGTTTTCAATAATCTTGACCGAAATACCGCTATCCAGCAGCAGTTTTGCAAGAAAATACGAGATCTTGCCGCCGCCGATCAGCATGGCTGAGCGGATATGGTCGTTGGGCACGCCGATCTGGCGGAAAAAGTCGGCCTGCTCGTTGGGCGGGATGATCACGGTAATATCGTCGCCCGCGTGCAGGATAAAATCGCCCTTTGGAATAAAGGTCTGCCCCGAGCGACGCACCATGCACAGCAGCGCAGTGCAGCGCAATACCGGGCCGATCTCGCACACGGCCATCCCCTCCAGCCGCGAACCGTCCGGGATGCGGATATCCAGCAGCTCGATACGTCCCTTGGCAAAGGTACTCACGTCGATTGCGGACGGAAAACGGATCAGGCGCGAAACGACGCGCGCGGTCGACAATTCCGGATTGATGACCATGGACAGGCCAAGCTCGTCGCGCATAAAGCCGACCTCTTCCACATGCTCCGGGTCGCGTACACGTGCGATCGTGTGGCAGCCGGACGCCTTGCGGGCGATCAGGCAGGAAAGCAGATTGATCTCGTCGTGCGTGGTGACGGCGATGAGCAGGTCGGTGTCCTGCACGCCCGCCTCCTTTAGTACATGATAGCTGGTGCCGCTGCCGGTCACCGAAGTCAGGTCGAGCGTGTTCGTCAGCTCGGTCAACCGCCGCTCAGACAGGTCGACAAGCGTCAGGTCGTGCCCTTCGGCAGAAAGCTGCTCGGCCAATGCCGCGCCAACCTTTCCACAGCCTACAATGATGATGCGCATGGTGCGCCTCCGATCTTTTTTTCTTGTCAGGAAACTTTGTAACCCTATAAACAAGCGTTATGGCTTGATATAGCGATTATAGCCGCTTGCTGTTGAAAAAGCAATAACTATGTCGGGGCTTGGGGGTTTTTTGCGGTTTTTTAGCATCCATACCCGCCGGGCAAGTTGACCGCCCAGCCCGGCGCGTGGTATACTGGTTGCACTGTAATTTGGTAAAAAGGGGGCAAACCAAATGGCACGGGTGCTGGAAGTATGCGTCGATTCAGTCGAATCGGCGGAAATCGCGGCGCGCGGCGGCGCAACACGGCTGGAACTGTGCGCCAATCTGGTGATCGGCGGCACCTCGCCGGACGAAGATCTGTACCGCATGGTGCGCGAACGGGTGGATATCCCAGTGCGCGTCCTGCTGCGGCCACGGTTTGGGGATTTCCTGTATTCGGATGCGGAGTACGAACTGCTACGGCGGCAGGTGCGCCGTTTTGCCGCACTTGGCGCGGACGGCGTGGTCATCGGCCTGCTGCGGCCGGACGGCACGCTGGACGAGGCGCGCATGTCCGAACTGATCTCGCTTTCGGGCGGTTGCGGCGTGACGCTGCACCGCGCGTTCGACGTATGCCGCGACCCCTTTGAGGCCCTCGAAGCCGCCAGACGGCTGGGCGTGGACACCATCCTGACCTCGGGACAGCAGGCATCCTGCACCGAAGGCGCGCCGCTGCTGACGCAGTTGGTGGCCGCCACGGGCGGACGGCCGCAGATTTTGGTCGGCGCCGGGGTTAGCGCCGCGGTTATCCGCGATTTGCAGCCGCAAACCCATGCGGATGCTTTCCACCTGTCCGCCAAGCGCACGCTGGACAGCGGCATGGCTTTCCGCCGTGCAGGCGTGCCGATGGGGCTGCCCGGTATGGACGAATTTACCGTCTGGCAGTGCGACGAAGCCGCCGTGCGGCAGGCGCGCGCGGCGCTCGACGCGCTGTGCCCCGCCTGACCGGCATATAAGGAGGAAGACCATGCGCATCCAGAAGGTGCTCAATAATAATGTGGTGATCGCGCTGGACGAGACCGGCGCGGAAACCGTACTGATGGGGCGCGGGCTGGCGTTCGGCCGCCGCGCCGGCGACGACGCACCCGAGGCGCGCATTGAAAAACGCTTTACGCTGCACACCGGGCAGTTGTCCGACCGGTTCCAGCAGCTGCTGACCAGCATCCCGCTGTCGCATTTCCTGCTCGCCGAGCGCATCATCGACCGCGCCAAACATATGTTGGGCGTCACGCTGTCGGACAGCATCTATGTCACGTTGCCCGACCATATCTCGGCCGCGCTGGAACGGCAGCGGCAGGGAATCGTGCTGGAAAACCCGCTTTTGTGGGATATCCGCCAATTTTACCCGGAGGAATATCAGGCGGGCTGCATGGCGGTCGACACCATCCGGGAACAGACCGGCGTGTCCTTCCCCGAGGATGAGGCCGGTTTTATCGCGATGCATTTTGTCAACGCGGTGGTCGGCGGCGAGCTGCCCGCCGTATACGACATGACGTGTCTGCTCCGGCAGGTGTGTGCGCTGGTGCGCACGCACTGTGGCGCCGAGCCGGATACCGGCTCGATCGACTTTTACCGGTTTGTCGCGCACCTGAAGTTTTTGGCGCGCCGCATCGCGGCCGGTGAAAGCTACGGCAACCGCGACGCCGACCTGCTGCCCGCTGTGCAGCGCAAATACCCGGCATCATTCGCCTGCGCGCAAGCCGTGTGTGACGCGATCCACCGCGATAAGGGCTTTGACGCAGGCAAAAACGAATTACTCTGCCTGACGCTGCATATCGCGCGCATAACCGGGGAATAACAATACAACCCGCCTGCGTCAAAACCAGTCTGGGCACTCTGTTGTGATTTATGCAAAATAGACAAAAACGCTGTGCATTTTCTGGCAGCATACGCAGGCAGTAGTGGCTTGAAAAAGCGCGCCCGGTTTGTTACAATGTTAACAACAAGCGAACATCGTCCTCGTTGTGATTGGATTGTTACCGTGTTGGCGGGCAAAACCAAATTTCTCGCGGCCGGTCTGCGAACAGACGCCCGGCGGTGCAGGAGTTTGGTTCTTTTCATTTTTCGGGCCGGGACTGCCCGGGTCTGTCCGCGCCGCAGCGGCGGCGGGCAAACCGCTGAAAGGGTGGAAAAACATGTTTGAAAAGTGGAAGGGCCTGTTCCGGACGGAAAAGGTCATTTCGATCGCGGCGCCGGTCGGTGGGACGGTAGTCCCGCTCGCCGAAGTGGCCGACCCGACCTTTGCGCAGGGTATTCTGGGCAGGGGCGTGGCGATCAAACCGGCGGAAGGGCGTATCCTCGCCCCGGCGGACGGCACGGTCGACCTGATGTTTGAAACCGGACACGCGGTCAGCATGACCACCGACAACGGCGCGGAAGTGCTCATCCATGTCGGGCTGGACACCGTGCGCCTGTGCGGGCGGCACTATCGGGTGCTGTGCCAGTCGGGCGACCGGGTCACTTGCGGGCAACCGCTGCTCGAATTTGAGCCGGATGCCATCCGCGCGGAGGGGTTCGACCCAATCACGCCGGTGATCGTGTGCAACACGGAAGCGTTTACCGCTATCGATACGGGAAGGACCGGTTCGGTAAGCGCGGGCGAGGTTTTGCTTACCCTGCACAAACAGCAGTAAGTCATTTTTCACAGCGCACAGCATGGAAAGGAAAGTGTAAACATGAAAGTTGTAACCTACACCATTAAAGATGAGCTCGGCATCCACGCACGTCCGGCAGGCATGCTGGTTAAGGAAGCAGCGCAGTTCAAGTCCGACATCAAGATTGCCGGCCCGAAGAAGGAAGTCGACGCCAAGCGCATCATGGGTGTTATGAGCATGGGCGTAAAGAAGGGCGAAACCGTCAAGCTGACCATCAACGGTCCGGACGAGGATGCAGCAGCAGCAGCGCTGGAGAAGTTCCTGCACGCTAACCTGTAATCTAAAAATGCAGCATAAGGGCGTGCGCGCCTTGCGCTGACAACAAAAAGCCGCGCCTTATCGGGTGTCGGTATTCCTCAAGCAGCTGAGGCGGGCGAAACGCCCGCCTTTGTTTTTGTATGCTTGGATAAAATTGGAAAAGGAGTGGGATCACTTATGAAAATCATCCGCGCAAAGGACTATAACGACATGAGCCGCAAGGCGGCCAACATCATTTCCGCACAGGTCATCCTCAAGCCGGACTCCGTGCTCGGCCTTGCGACCGGCTCGTCCCCGATCGGCATTTACGAGCAGCTGATCAAGTGGTATAACAAGGGCGACGTTGACTTCGGTGCATGCACCACCTTCAACCTCGACGAATACCGCGGCCTGACCGCCGACCACGACCAGAGCTACCACTACTTCATGTACAAGAATTTCTTCAACGCGGTCAACATCCCGGACAGCCGCATCAACCTGCCGGATGGCGCGCAGATGGATGCCGAGCGCGAGTGCGAGCGTTACAACCAGGCGATCAAGGCCGCCGGCGGCATCGACCTGCAGCTGCTTGGTATGGGTCTGAACGGCCACATCGGCTTCAACGAGCCGGACGACTACTTCTCCAAGGGCACGCACTGCGTCGACCTGACCGAATCCACCATCGAAGCCAACAAGCGCTTCTTTGCCTCGGCTGACGACGTACCGCGTCAGGCATACACCATGGGCGTGCAGACCATCATGCTTGCGCGCAAGATCATCATCGTCGTTTCCGGCGAAAACAAGGCCGATATCCTGCGTGAAGCGTTCTTCGGCCCGGTCACCCCGCGCGTACCGGCGTCCATCCTGCAGCTGCACACCGATGTATCGGTCGTTGCGGACGAGGCTGCGCTGTCCAAGTGCCTCGACCTGCTCTAAGGCGCGTACCTTTCTATGGAATTTCGCAATCTCAGGCTGTACCAGCCGGACGGTTCGTTCCACACGGGCGAGCTGGTGCTCTCGGGCGACCGCATCGCGGCCACGCCCGCTTCGGCGGACGCCTGCGATATGGATGGGCTGTATGCCATCCCCGGGCTGATCGATATGCATGTGCTCGGCTGCGCGGGGCACGACTTTGGCGAGGCAACCGAGGAAGCGCTGTCCGTGATGGCACGCTATCAGGCGGATAATGGCATCTGCGCCTTTTGCCCGGCAACCATGGCTGCACCCGAAAGCCAGCTTGCCGCTATGATGCAGACCGCCGCGTCTTACCGCACAGAACACTGCGGCGCCGTACTGGCAGGCGTCTATCTGGAAGGGCCGTTCCTGTCGGAATCCCGACGCGGCTCGCAAAACAGCGCCTACCTGCAAAAACCGGACGCTAACCTGTTCCGTCGCCTGCAAGAGCACGCGCAAGGGCTGATCCGCCTGTGTGCGCTTGCACCCGAGCTACCCGGCGGGCTGGAAATGATCGACGAGCTGGTCGGTGAGGTGCGCCTGTCGCTGGCGCATACCGAATCCGATTATGACACGGCGTGCGAGGCGTTCCGCCGCGGCGCGCGCGAAGTCACCCACCTATTCAATGCCATGCCGCCGATGACCCACCGTGAACCGGGTATCATCGGCGCGGCGCTGGATAACGACCTGGTGGGTGTGGAACTGATCGCAGACGGTGTGCATGTACACCCGGCGGCAGTGCGGGCGGCGTTCCGCCTGTTTGAGAACCGCATCATCCTGATCTCGGATAGCATGGCAGCTGCCGGACAGGGCGATGGCGATTACATCCTTGGCGGGCAGGATGTTGTGGTGCGGGACGGCCGTGCGACGCTGCGCGACGGCAGTTCGCTGGCCGGATCGACCGCCAACCTGTTCGAGTGCTTGCAGCGGGCCGTCCAAATGGGCATCCCGCTCGGTCAGGCGGTGCGCGCGGCTTCGACCAACCCGGCGCGTGCCATCGGCATCCAGCACGATTACGGCTCGCTCGAGCCGGGCAAGCTGGCCAATATCATCCTGCTGGACGACGAGCTGAACATCAACTCGCTCATCCTGCGTGGCCAGTTGCTGATGTAGAATTGTAGACAAAAACAGGCTGCTTTTGCGGCCTGTTTTTTTATGCCGGTCGACATATGTCGGCCCGGCCATTTTGTGGTGTATCGAAGGGATGCCAGTTGCCTATATCCCCTTTCGGTTTATCCAGCGTGCGCCTTGACCCATGCGGGCGTTTGTGCTACGATGAAACCACAAGATGCAGACAAAGGGGAACTGCTGCGTGATCCAGTGTTTTGTCAAAACGGAATATACCGCGCCGTTCGGCCTGCGCTGTATGCCGCGCCTGTTTTCGGTCAGCCGGACAGATGAAAAGGCCTCGGCGCACCCGCGCGTCATGCATGCGCACGATGATTTGGTCGAGATCGTGCTGGTGCGCGGCGGCGAAAGCCGGTATTTCGTCGGCGGTATCCCTTACGACGCGCGGCGCGGCGACCTGTTTATCTTTAATAGCCGCACGGTACACGACGAACCATCCGGCCCCGACCAGCCGGTGGCTACATCCAGCTTGGCACTGGGCAGCCTTGCCGTGCCCGGCTTGCGGGCCAATGCGCTCATCCCCGAGGATGCTTCGCCAGTCTGTCACCTGAACGAAGCGCAGACCGCGCGCCTTACGCGGCTATACGACGTGCTCTACGACGAGCTGACCGCGGGAAATGACGACGGCGCGCACCACCTGCTGATGGCGATCTTGTCACTGGTCGAGCAATACCGCGCGGGTGCAGACGGACGCACTGCGGACGGGAACATCTTTGCCCAACGCGTTAAAGATTACATTGACGCACATTTTGCCGAGGAGTTCTCTTTGCAGCAGATGGCCACGGCGCTGCACGTCAGCCCGTCCTACCTGTCGCACGCCTGCAAGGAGGCGACCGGTTACTCGCCGCTGCAATATGTGCTGCGCCGCCGCATCGGCGAAGCGCAGACGCTGCTCATCACGACCGACCTGCCGATCACACGCATCGCTGCGCTGGTGGGCTATGACAACCCCAGCCACTTCAACACGCAGTTTGCCAAGGCGGTCGGCATGGCCCCGCGCACCTTCCGGCGGGAGTATGTCTACCACACCTGACCACACCCACGCAAGAATTTGAAAGTCCCTTCCCAACCGCCGCGATTTTACGGCGGTTTTGCCGTTATATCATGCAAGATTCCGGTGGTAATCGGCCGCGTGCTGCGCTACAATAAAAGCACGATAAGCGGGGGCGCGCCGCGCGCCCACACCAACGGAGAAAAGGAGAAAATGCATATGAAAACGGTCAAAGTTGGTTCGGTCGGTCTGGGCCGTCTGGGTTACGAGCATGCATGCAATCTGGCAACACAGGTGCCGGGCTGTGCGCTGACAGCTATCTGCGATGTCGATGAAGCGCGCGTTAAGGAAGTCGCCGCTGAGCTTGACGTGCCCTATACTTACACGGATTTCGAGGAAATGTGCAAAAACCCCGAGCTGGACGCCATCATCATCGTGTCCCCCTCGTTCCTGCACTGCCAGCAGATCGAAATTGCGATGAAATACGGCAAGCATGTGTTCTGCGAGAAGCCGCTCGGCACGGATGTTGCCCAGTGCAAGGATGCGGAAAAGGTCGTCGAAGCGCACCCCGACCTGATCTTCCAGCTGGGCTTTATGCGCCGTTTTGACAAGTCCTACGCCGAAGCCAAGCGCAAGATCGATAACGGCGATATCGGCAAGGTCGTGCTCGTGCGCTCTTACACGCAGGACCCCCGTTCGACCATCGAGTCCACGCTTAAGTTCGCGCCGCACTCGGGCGGCCAGTTCCTCGATATGTGTGTGCACGATATCGACCTGATCCGCTGGTTCACCGGCTCGGACGTTAAGAATGTATGGGCGATCGGCGGCGTGTTCGAGTTTGACCTGTACAAGGAACTGAACGACGCGGACAACGCGGCCGCGACCATCCAGATGGAAAACGGCGCGATGGGCTTTATGTTCACCAACCGCACGCATGCCGCCGGCTCGAATGTCGAAACCGAGATCATCGGCACGCACGGCACACTGCGCATCGCCAACGTCGGCGCGAAGAACATGCTCAACATTGTCGACGAGCACGGTTCGCGCGAGGAGTACTATCCGGACTTCATGAGCCGCTGGCACGAGGCGTTTGTCGCTGAGATGGTCGCGTTCACCGGCCATGTGCGCGAAAACACCAAGCCCGCTGACCTGACCGTGTACGACGGTACGGCGGTATCCGAAGCGGCTTATCGCTGCAAGGAATCGTTCGAAACCGGCAAGATGCTGCCCATCCGATAAAAAAAGATCGCGGAGAGCCATATGGCTCTCCGCGATTTTTTTAGTGGTAAACCGACTCGGCATCCCACTCGGTGATGGTGCCGGTGGACGCGTCGATCTTAAACTCATACTCCATGCCATTGTAGATGATCTTGCCTTCATATTCCAGACGACCGTCGTCCCAGTCGCGCTCAAAGCCATAGATATTGGCCGTTGTCGCGCCCGGTACGCGGGCCAGGGCGATCTCCTTGGCGCGCGCTTCGGTGATCGTGCCGGTCTGGCTGCCCGTGCTGCCGGTCGAAGGCGTATAGCCCTCTGCATCGTAGTCATAGCTTACGATGCTGCCGGTCGAAGCGTCGATCTCATAGTCATATTCCAGATAGCCCGTGCCGGAACGGTAGATAAACTCGATGTCATACACCTGACGGCCATCGTCCCAATCCAGCCGTGCCTTGACAAATGTGACCTGCCCTGCGGTTTTCCCCGCATGATTCAGCGCGGTCTGCTTGGCCTGCTCGAGCGTGACCGAACCGCTCGGGGTGGTCGTGCCGGGGTTGGTCGGAGTGGTTGTACCGGTGCCGCCGGTCTGGTTGCCGGTATCAAAATCGGTGACGGTGCCGCCCGACGAGCTTGCGATCAGCGTAACGGTCTGGGTGGCCTCATCCCATGCAACGGTCTTGCCCATGATCTCACCGATCGCACGGATGGGCAGGTAGATCGAACCGTTGTACAGCGCCGGATCGACCTTCTGGCCGTTTACATTGTAGAACGTGCGCGCCGTGCCGTCGATGACAATAGTATAACCCGGCTCAATGCGCAGCGTGATATCCTGCGTGACCGCGTTTTTATCCGGGGTGCCGGTTGCGTCCGGCGTGACGCGCGCGCCGCCGATGGTAGCGGTGCTCGTCGACTCATCCCAGTTGACGTTCTTGTCCATCAGCTCACCGATCGAGCGGATCGGGACATAGGTCGTGCCGGCGTAGCTGATCGGGTGTACCTCCTGTCCCTGCACATTGTAGAAAATGCGCTCGGTACCGTCAATCACAACCCGAACATCCGGGCTAAGCTCGGCAGTTACCGTGTAGGAGCCTTGCGCCGCCCCTGCCGCGCCGCACAGCAGTGCAGCCATTGCCATCGTGCAAATTAACTTTTTCATCAGAAAATCCTCCTTTTGTTGTCAATTGCGTACTGCTTAACTAAAAACCGACTCAGCGTCCCACTCGAGGATTGCGCCGCTGTATGCGTCGATTTCAAATTCGTACTCCGTGCCGTCGTAGATGATCTTGCCCTCGTACCGCAGCTTGCCGTCGTCACGGTCGAGCGTCAACTGGATGTCTTTATCCGTTGCGCCGGGCACCTTGGCCAACGCGATCTGACGGATCTCAGCTTCGGCCTTGGTCTCGCCGGTCGTGGACTGCGTGCCGCTGTAATTCTCCGCGTCATAATCGTAGCTGCGGATCTCGCCGGTCGTAGCGTCGATCTCGTAATCATACTCGGTGTTGGTCGAGGCGACGTAGAACTCCACGTCGTACACGGCCACGCCGTCGTCATAATCCGACTTTGACATCAGAAACGCCGTATCACCCTCGCTTACGCCCGCGTGGTCGAGCGCGATCTGCTTGGCCGCGGCCTCGTCGATGCTGCCGCCCTGTGCGCCACCGGTCTGGGTGGTGGTAGAGGTGTCACCTGCCTGCGCTGCGCTGCTGTTCGACTCGATCACCGCGCCGGTCAGCGCGTCGATCGCATAGGTGTAATCCATATCGCCCGCGGTAAACTCTACATCGTAGTACATCGTGCCGTTCTTTTCACTCAGCGATGCCTGCGTAAACACTGCATCACTCGCCTGTACCTGCGCATCTGTCGTCGCCATATTTTTCGCGGCCTCTGCCCCGATATAATTCATCTGTGCGCTGCGCTGCGTGGTCTGTCCGCAACCCGCCAGCATCGCGGCCAGCGCCGCGGACACTGCAAACATCATCATGTGCTTTTTCATTCCGTCACGCCCTTTCCTTTGTTGTGCCTTTATCATAACAGCCGAATATTAAAACTCCATTAAAAAAGTAGAACTTCTAAAAATTTTTACGGACGGCGCAGGAGAGCCCCCACGCCGTCCGGTGTTGGTTTGCTATGGCCGCTCCGCTGGAAAGCGGAAGGTAAAGCAGCTGCCCTTGCCGGGTGCGCTGTCCAGTGTGACCGTGCCGCCGTGCAGCGCGGCGATCTGCCGCACCATCGGCAGCCCCAGCCCTGCCCCGTTTTCGCCGCTGCGGGAGGCATCGGCCTGATAGAACCGCTGCCAAATCTTATCCTGTTGGTTATAGGGTATGCCCGGGCCATCATCCCGCACGGACAGCACCGCATCTGCGCCCTCGCGGCGCAGCGTCACAAGGATGTGTCCATCCGGGCGGCCGTACCGCACGGCGTTGTTAAGCAGGTTTTGCAGCAGACGGCTGACCAGCATCACGTCAAAATCGGCCTCGATATCCGGCTGGATATCGGTTTCCAGCGTGGTAGTGGGCGGGAGGTCTGGCTGCTCAGCGCAGATGACCTCGGCCAGCCCGCTCAGGTCGGCGCGCTCGAACGTGGCGCGCTGCGTACCCTGATCGAGCCGGGTCATTTGCAGCAGCTTGGCGATCAGGTCGGACATCCGGCGCGCCTGCCGCTCGATCACGTCGACCGCCTGCGCATACTGCTCCGGGGTTTCGGCGTGCCGCCGTGCGTCCGCGCACTGGGCGAGGATGACCGCAGTCGGCGTGCGCAGCTCGTGCGACGCATCCGAGGTGAACTGCTTTTCCGCCTCGAAAGAGGCTTCCAGACGCTCAAACATGCCGTCGAACGCCTGCCCAAGACGGCTGATCTCGTCCCGCCCGGCGGGCAGGCCGATGCGGCGGGACAGGTCGCGCCCCTCGCCGATCGTCTCGGCCGCACGGATAATGCGGTCGATTGGCCGGAAGGTCGATCGGGCGAGCAGGTACGCGCCCACGCCGCTGACCACAACCATCAGCGGCAGCAGCAGCAGGGCAATGCCGGTCAGGTCGTCGAACACGTCGGCCACATCGGGCGCGGCGGCAATGCCGCGCACCCAGACCGCATCCTCCCAGCCGAAGGGCAGGCGCAGGTCGAGCACATAGAATTCCCCATCCTCCCCGACCGGGCGGGTCGTGCCGTTTTCGAAACCCACACCTTCGGGAAATGAAAGCGGCAGCTGCCCGGCGAGCAGTGCGCCCGTGCTACTATACACCACGGTGTACACCCCGTTTTTGGTAAAGGCAAAATCCGTATCAAACACCAAATTGCCGTTTTCCCGGGAAATACCGCCAACATTAGCCTGCATAACGTTTGACAGCTGTTCAAATGCGTTTTCGGTCACGACGCTAGCGCTGACCGCCACCATAAACGTCAGCACCAGCGTGGTCAGCACCAGCATAAGAAGGGTGATCCATAAGGTCAGCTTCTGCTTGACGGAAAAGTGCTTCACGGCTCCTCCTTCAATATCCAGCCCGCGCCGCGCACGGTGTGCAGCAGCTTTTTATCAAAACCGCCGTCGATCTTTTTGCGCAGATAGGTGATATACACATCGACCACATTTGAACCGCCTGCGTAATCATAATTCCAGATGTGATCCTCCAGCCGTGTGCGCGAAATCACCGTACCCTGATGCTGCATCAGGTATTGCAAAATCGCATACTCCTTGGCCGACAGACGAATCTCCTTGCCGCTGCGCGTGACCGTGTGGCTGACCGTGTCCATCGTCAGGTCGGCCAGCGTCAGCACGCTGGTTTTCTGCGTGCCGTATTTGCGTGTCGCCGCACGGATGCGGGCAAGCAGCTCATCAAAGTCAAAGGGTTTGACGAGATAATCGTCCGCGCCAAGGTCAAGCCCCTCGATGCGGTCCTGCACGCTGTCGCGCGCGGTCAGGAAGATGACCGGCACGGCGTTCCCTTTTTCGCGCACCGCGCGCAGCACGGTGTGGCCGTCCGCTTTCGGCATCATAATATCGAGCAGCAGGCAGTCATACTCTGCGCCGAGCAGGCAGTCGAGCGCGGCTTCGCCGTCAAAGCAGGCGTCGACGCTGTACCCCGCCCGCTCGAGCGTGCGGCAAATCAGCCGGTTGAGGTCGCGCTCGTCCTCGGCGACCAAAATACGCATGGCAGTCCCCTCTTTTCCCTTTTTCTTTTATTATAGTGCAAAACATTGCCAACGGGCAAGGGATATTCTGTCCACAGGACGTAAAAAGCGCCCGCTCGTACGGGCGCTTTTGCTCATGTGATGGGTTCACGGATGGTTTCCGACGCAAGCACGCCGGCGGCGGTGTACTCCGAATCGTCTGGCCTGTCCTCGGGACAGGTGTATCAATCAGGGTGCACACGCTGCGTCCTCCGCTTCTTGCAGCGCCTGAATAAGCGCCGCACGCACAAAAGAAGGCGGCACATCCTCTTCACCGCATTCAAGCTGCATGATTACCTGCTCAACCCGCGTAAGCAACAGCACATATGCCTTGCGGTAATGCAGCGGTTGTAATTCATTTTGGCACATTCGTATCACCTCAAGAATATTTTAATTCGTATCGAATTAAAACGCAATAGCTCAAAACGAATTAGGATACACTATCCTCGGATGGTGATGCAAATGCAATGCAACCGGATGCGCGACCTTCGTGAGGACGCAGAACTGAGCCAAGCCGAACTGGCCGCGGCGCTTGATATTGCACAAACCACATACAGCGGATACGAGCGCGGCTTCCGCGAACCGTCACTGGAAATGCTGTGCCGCATTGCAGACTTCTTCCATACCAGCACCGATTATCTGCTTGGCCGCACGGACGATCCTGCGCCGCCTGCCGACAAACCGCCCCGTCGATGACGGGGTGTTTTTATGCTTCCGTCAAAAACAATCTGCTATGATTATTTCTCCCTGAAAAAGCCGCAAGGGCGTGCGTCGGAAACCGGCGCACGCCCTTGTCTGGTAGCCCTTGTTTTTACTTGACGATCTCCTTGGCAGCAGCGACCAACGCGTCCACCTTAGCAGCGGCGTCAGCCTTGCTGTCGCCCTTGGCCATGATGTAAACCTTGACCTTAGGCTCGGTGCCGGACGGACGGATGATAAACGTCGTGCCGCCCTCCAGCTCGTAATACATCACGTTCTGGCCCTTCAGCTCGATCTGCTCGACCTTGCCGTCCGCCATGCAGGTACGCGTGCCGGGCAGGTAGTCGCGGGTATACTCGACCTTGTCCGCGCCGACCATGGTCAGCGGCTTTTCACGCAGTTCGGCCATCAGCTCCTTCATACGGGTAAGACCGGACACGCCGGGCATGGTGATCGAGATGGTCTGCTCGCAGTAATAGCCGTACTTCTCGTACATCTCCTCCATCGCGTCGAACAGGGTCTTGCCCTGCGTGCGGTAGTAGGCCGCCATCTCGGCGATCAGCATGGAAGCGGTAACCGCGTCCTTGTCGCGTGCATAGTCGCCCGACAGGTAGCCGTAGCTTTCCTCAAACGCGAACAGGTACTCGTGCGAGCCGGTCGCCTCGAACTGCTTGATCTTCTCGGCGAGGAACTTAAAGCCGGTGAAGGTGTCGAAGCAGTCCACACCGTTCTTGTTGGCCGCCGCGCGCGCCATCTCGGTGGTGACGATGGACTTCAAAACCGCCGGGTGCTCCGGCATGGTGTTCGTCAGCTTGCGTGCGGTGATGATGTAGTCGATCAGCAGCACGCCGACCTGATTGCCCGACAGGGTGACGTACTCGCCTGCCTTGTCCTTGAGCACGATACCGGTGCGGTCAGCGTCCGGGTCGGTGCCGATGATCAGGTCAACGTCGTTCTGCTTTGCCAGCTCGATAGCGAGGTTGAAGCCTTCCTTATACTCCGGGTTGGGGTTCTTGACGGTCGGGAAGTCGCCGTCGATCTTCATCTGCTCAGGCTCGCAGATGATGTGCTTGTAGCCCAGACGGCGCAGGATCTCGGGCACCAGACGGTAGCCCGCACCGTGGAACGGCGTGTAAACGAGCTTGAACTCGTCCGCAACCTGCTTGACGCAGTCCGGGTTGACCGCAACCTTGATGACCTCGCCGAGGTAGGCCTCGTCGGTCTCTTTGCCGAGGATGCGGATCATGCCGTCCGCGACAGCCTTGTCGTAATCGGCAGTCTTGACGCCGGTGAAGATATCGGTTTTCGCCATCTCCTTGGCGACCACGTCAGCCTCGGCAGGCGGCAGCTGCGCGCCGTCCTCCCAGTAAACCTTATAGCCGTTGTATTCCTTCGGGTTGTGCGACGCAGTGATGTTGATACCAGCGATGCAGCCATAGTGGCGCACGGCAAAGGACAGCTCAGGCGTCGGGCGCAGCTCGTCGAACAGCAGCGCCTTGATGCCGTTGGCTGCGAGGATGCAGGCCGACTGCTTGGCAAACTCGGGCGAATAGTGGCGGCTGTCATACGCGATGGCAACGCCGCGGTCCATCGCGGCCTGCCCGTTGGAGACGACCAGATTGGCAAGGCCCTGCGCCGCCTGACCGACCGTAAAGCGGTTCATGCGGTTCAGGCCAACACCCAATACGCCGCGCAGGCCGGCGGTGCCGAACGAAAGCGGCGCGAAAAAGCGGCTTTCGATTTCTTCCTCATTACCCTTGACCGCTTCCAGCTCTGCGGTCTCCTGTGCATCCAGCGCGCCGCTGTCCAGCCAGCGCTGGTATTCCGACATATAATCCATGGGAATCACCTCATACTCTTTTTTGGCTAAAGCCACTATTTAAATTATACAATATTTGCTTGTCAATGCAAGTATTTTTGCGCGAATTTGTGAATGTCTTGATGCACTCCGGTATGTTTCCACAAAAAAACTTGTTGTTTTTTGTGCATTTCATTTTGCGGAACAATTTCCTGACAACATGACAAAATTCCCCGCCCTCCATTTGTGCATCCTGCTCTGTTCTGTGTATTTCCACGCTTGTACTGCGCGGTAAAATGCGGTATACTTTTATACAGGAATTTGACAAGATAGAGGGGTTATCCTATGAAACTGAAAACCCGGCTGGCCGTTGCGGTGTGCAAGGCCTCGGGCGCGGTGCTGCGCAAACTGGGACGCGGCGGCACCAACCTGCCCGGCAAGCTGGCGCTTAAAATCGACAAGAATATCCTCGGCGAGCTGGCGCGCGGCGTCAAGGTCACGGTCGTGACCGGCACCAACGGCAAAACCACCACCTCACGCATGATCGAGCAGGCCTTTGCCGATGCAGGGCTGAAGTACTTCTCCAACAAATCAGGCGCAAACCTGCTGACCGGTATCATCGCCGTGTTCGCGCAGCATTGCACCGCTTCGGGCAAGTGCCCGTATACGCACGCGCTGATCGAGTGCGACGAGGCCGCCTTCCGCAAAACCAGCGAATTTCTGCCGGTGGAATGTCTGGTGGTCAACAATATTTTCCGCGACCAGCTCGACCGCTACGGTGAGATCACGCACACCTTAAACGCCATCCGCGAGGGCATCACCCACATCCCGGATGCGACGCTGTGCCTCAATGCCGACTGCTCGCTGACCGCCTCGCTCGCGGACAAAATCCCGAACAAGGTGCTGTGGTTCGGCGTGAACGTCCCGATCTATGAAAATGCGGCGCACGAGCTTTCCGACGCGCCCTATTGCATCCACTGCAAAACTGAGTACGAGTACGACTATATCACCTACGGCCATCTGGGCGGCTTCCGCTGCCCCAAATGCGGCTACCACCGCCGCGAACCGGATGTGGCCGTCACCAAGATCCTCGCTGCGGGCGCGGATTCGTCCGATATCGAGCTGTCCATCTGCGGGCATGCGCATGAAGTACACGTCAACCTGCCGGGTGGCTACAATATTTACAACGCAGCGGCGGCTGCTGCCGTATCGCACGTCGTCGGCATCGAAGAGCAGACCGCGGTCAGCGCGCTCGGGCAGTTCGAGTGCGGATTCGGCCGCGCCGAGCAGTTCAAGCTCGGCCAATCGCAGGCGCGCATGATGCTGGTCAAAAACCCGGCGGGCTTCAATCAGGTCATCAA
>DSLFI04101__coassemble_317_pt1 | contig 23311 bp, 23 predicted proteins | sample DSLFI04101__metabat2_low_PE_004 | metagenome-assembled genome bin DSLFI04101 | reverse complement strand
CGGGGAAAGCCAACCGAACCTCAAGCCGCAAGATTAACTCGGCCTGCCGTCACTTACTTTTTGATAAAGTGGTCATATGACCTTTGGAATAAGGAGCATTTCTTTGCAAGCATCGGATAAACCGAAAAAGAAAAACCAACCGTCCCAGAAGCCGCGGCTGGTCAACACCAAGTGGGTGGCGACCATCATGCCGGTCAGCTTTGTGCTGTCGGTTGTGATGAGTTACCTGTCTAACGAGGCGCTGGGCAGTTCGGGTACATTTTTGTCCTTTGTGGTGTTGTTTTTCTTCATCGCACTGGGCATCGTATTTGATATGATCGGCATTGCCGCTGCCTCCGCGACGGAAAAGGAATTCCACTCGATGGCGGCGCACCGCGTGCGCGGCGCCAAGGAGGCCGTTTGGATGACGCGTAATGCGGAAAAGGTTTCCAGCATCTGTAATGACGTGGTCGGCGATATCTGCGGCATCGTGTCCGGTGCGACGGGCGCGCTGATCGTGGCGAACATCACTGCGGGCATGAACGGTGTGCAGGTGGTGCTGATTTCGCTTTTGATCACCGGCATGATTTCCGCATTGACCATTGGTGGTAAGGCTGCGGGTAAGGGCGTGGCAATCGCGTTTAGCAGCCGTGTGCTTTCAATCTGCGGGCGAATCCTGAGTGTGTTGCCGGTTTCGCTTGACGGCAAAAAATAGAGAAAACTGTTTCCGTGGTGGGAATAACGATATGAAAAAGTACGGGATTCTGGACAATATCACAAGCCCTGCCGATTTGCGCGGTTTATCATACGACACGCTGGGCGTGTTGTGTGCGGCGCTGCGCGCGTTTATCGTCGATTCGGTTTCGCGCACGGGGGGACATCTGGCCTCGAACCTTGGCGTGGTCGAATTGGCTGTTGCGCTTGAGCGGGAGTTCGATTCCTCGCGTGACCGCATCATTTATGATGTGGGCCACCAGAGTTATATCCATAAAATTTTGACCGGCCGCCGTGACCGCTTTGCTACATTGCGGCAGTACGGCGGTCTTTCCGGTTTTATGAAGCCAGAGGAAAGCGTCGCCGACCCTTGTGTGACGGGGCATGCCTCAAATTCGGTATCGGTTGCGTTGGGCATGGCGCATGCGCGCACGCTCAAGAATCAGAAATACCATGTGGTCGCCGTGATTGGCGACGGCGCGTTGACTGGTGGCATGGCATATGAGGCGCTTAGCAGTGCAGGCACGTCGGGTGAGCCGCTGCTTGTGGTGCTCAATGACAACAATATGTCCATTGCAAAGAATGTCGGCGGGCTGAGCCGGCATTTGTCGCGTCTGCGCGTCAGCCCGCGATACCTGCACGCCAAAGCGCGAGTGAAGGGGCGTCTGGCGCGTATCCCGGGCGGCGATGCAATTTCACGCGCGATCTCGCGCTGCAAGGCGCGCCTCAAGCGTCTGCTGCTGCCGACATCGCTGTTTGAACAGATGGGGTTCACCTATCTCGGCCCGGTCGATGGGCATGACCTCAAAAGTGTGTGCGAGCTGCTTGCGCAGGCCAAAAAGATGAAAAAACCGGTCTTGCTGCATGTAATGACGCAAAAGGGGCGCGGTTATGTGCCAAGCGAGCGTGAGCCGGAGAAATACCACGGCGTGTCGCCGTTTGACCCGCTGACCGGCGTGTTTCAGGGCAGTAAAAAAGAGGACTTCTCTGCAAGTTTTGGTCGCGAACTGTGCGCATTTGCAGAAAAGGACGCGCGCATCTGTGCGATCACGGCGGCTATGCCGTCCGGCACTGGACTGACGCGGTTTTTCCAGCGTTTTCCTGATCGCTTTTTTGATGTCGGTATCGCCGAGGAGCACGCGGTCGCAATGGCAGCCGGCATGGCGGCACAGGGACTTGTGCCGGTTGTGGCGATGTATTCCACCTTTTTGCAGCGCGCTTACGACCAACTGGTACACGATGTGGCAATCGAACATCTTCATGTCGTGTTCTGTGTCGACCGCGCAGGCATTGTCGGTGCGGACGGCGCGACACACAACGGTGTGCTGGATGTGGCGTTCCTGCGCTCGATACCGGGCGTCAAGATTTTCTGCCCGTCAAATTTTGCTGAACTGCGCAGCATGATGTCGCATGCCCTGTATCATGAGACAGGCCCGGTTGCCATCCGCTATCCACGTGGGGGCGAGGGTGCCTTCCGCACGGATGCGTCGCATGGGGCGTTGGTCCGGGTGCGTGAGGCAGCCGGATACGAGGTCACATTGGTCACGCACGGTGTGTTGGTCAATGAAGTCATTGGAGCGGCTGAGGTACTCGCGGAAAAGGGTGTGCGGGCACAAGTTTATAAGGTTAATGAGATTAGTCCGGCGCTTGACGAAGCGCTCGACGAACAGGCGGCAGACTTGTCTGGCCGCGTGGTCGTGGTCGAAGATGTGGTCGACAGCGGCAGCTTGGGCGAATGGGTCGCGGCGCGTCGTGATGGTCAGACAGAACGGCTGAATACCGGTGACCGTTTTTTGCCGCATGGCAGCGTGGGCGAGTTATATCACCATTGCGGATTAGATGCGGCAGGCATTGCAGCGTTTGTGATGAACAACCAACAGGGAAAGGAAGACGGCCTTGGCTAAAAAACGTCTGGACGTATTGCTATTTGAAAAGGGGTTGTGCCCCTCGCGTGAACGCGCAAAAACCGCCATTATGGAGGGCATTGTCTACATTGCGGGTCAGAAGGCAGGCAAGGCGGGCGATATGGTGGATGAAAACGCTGAGCTTGAGGTGCGTGGCAACGAAAACGCGTTTGTATCACGCGGCGGCAAGAAAATTGAAAAGGCGCTTGATTATTTTAACATTGACCCTGCAGGGCTGGTTGTGATGGATGTCGGCGCATCAACCGGCGGCTTTACCGACTGCCTGTTGCGTCGCGGCGCGGATTACGTCTATTCCATTGATGTAGGGTATGGACAGCTTGCGTGGAGCTTGCGGCAGGACGCGCGCGTTAAGTGCATGGAGCGCATGAATATCCGGTATGTCACGCCTGATATGCTCGACCGCACACCATCCCTGTGCGTGATCGACGTGTCGTTCATTTCGCTGCGGCTGGTGTTGCCGGTCGTTTCCGGCTTGCTGACCGGGGAAGGGCGCGTCGCCTGCCTGATTAAGCCGCAGTTTGAAGCGGGAAAGGGCAAGGTCGGCAAAAAAGGCGTTGTCCGTGAGCCGGACATCCACCTTGAGGTGCTCGAACAGTTTGTTGAAAACGCGCACGCAGCAGGCTTTGCTGTACGCGATGTGACTTTCTCGCCCATCAAAGGGCCGGAGGGCAACATTGAATTTCTGGGCTATCTGTTCAAGCAAGGCGAGGACAGCGTACCCGACCTGCGGATGGTTGTGCAGCAGGCACATGACGAATTGGACGGCTGAGGCGGATGAAAACGATCTTTATCTATCCCAACACGCGCAAGGAAGGCGCACGCGCTGTGTTGCCGCAGGTTTGCGACCGGTTGCGGCGTGAAGGGGTGCGGCTGATGTTGCCGTTGCAGTTCCGCACGACAACGTCCGGGATTGAGGATGTGGATTACATCGAAACAGGCGACGCGGTGCGTCTGGCGGATCTGGCCGTTGTGCTGGGCGGGGATGGTACCATGTTGCGTTTGGCGCGTGCCGCCGCGCAGCAGGAGCTGCCGATGCTGGGCATCAATGTCGGCCATGTTGGTTTTATGACTGAACTGGAACCGGTCGAATTAAACCAGATGGAAAAGCTATTCGATGGGGATTATACGATCGACAGCCGCATGATGCTGCACGTTGCAGTGCAGCGGCAAGGGCGTGTGGTATATGAGAACGACGCGCTCAATGATATCGTGCTGGCCAAAGGCACGGCGTTCCGCGTGGTGCGTGTGCGTTTTGCCGCGGATGACGAGCAGGTCACGCACTTCAGCGGCGACGGCTTGATTGTCGCCACGCCGACCGGCACAACGGCTTACGGCCTGTCTGCGGGTGGGCCGGTGATTGAGCCGAGTGCGGAGGACATAGCGGTTATCCCGATCTGTGCGCATGCGCTGACGGCAAAATCGTTTGTCTTTGCGCCCGAACGACGGATTTCCCTCAGTGCGGCCTGCGAAGGTGGCAGCGAGGTGTTCCTGTCGGCAGATGGCGGGCAGGGCTTTGCTATCCGGCCGGACGACCGTGTTGAGATTACACGCTCGCCGTTGCGTACCCATTTGGTGCGGCTTAAAGGACTAAGTTTTTATCAGATTTTGCAGCAAAAGCTCTGACAGGGGGCGGAATATGAAATTTCAACGACAGGCAAAAATCCTTGAACTCATCGACCGGTTTGAGATCGAAACGCAGGAGGATCTGACCGATCATCTGCGCTCACTGGGCTATAACACCACACAGGCAACGGTTTCACGCGATATCAAGGAATTGCGGCTGATTAAATCGCTTTCAGCAGAGACTGGCAAATACAAATACACAGCTGCTACTGCGGGCGCGGCGGATAGTTTTACTTCCCGCCTGCGCAACATTTTCCGTGAGTGCGTCACGGAGATCAACGCTGCGCAGAATATGGTGGTCATCAAAACGCTGCCAGGTCTGGGGCAAGCGGCTGCCATGGCAATTGATGCAATGCGCGCTTCTGATGTGGTTGGCACGCTGGGCGGCGACGATACGGTGTTTGCCGTCATGCGTGACAACGAGAGCGCTATGCGGTTTTGCCAGCAGGCGCAGGATATTTTGAAATAAAAAGGGGAGGAAGCGGCGATGCTGCAATTACTCCACATTGAAAATATTGCGGTCATCGAGCGGGCGGATATCGAACTGGAAGATGGGCTGACCGTACTGTCCGGTGAAACCGGCGCAGGTAAGTCGATTGTGATTGACTCGGTTGGCGCGATCCTTGGCCGGCGTGTCAGCCGCGACTTGGTGCGCGCGGGCGCGGATAAGGGTTTTGTCAGTGCGGTGTTTACAGATCTGTCAGATGGGTTGGTTGCGCTGCTCGATGAACTGTCGCTGACAGGCGACGAGCCGGACACACTGCATATTCAGCGGCAAATTACGGCGGATGGAAAAAGCTCCTGCCGGGTGAATATGAAGCCGGTGTCGGTATCGGTGCTGCGGCAGTTGTCTCCGTTTCTCATCGATATCCACGGTCAGAACGACGGACAGAAGCTGCTCGATGAGCAGCATCACATCGACTATCTGGATGGTTACGCCGGACTGGACGGCCTTCTTGCAAAGTACCGCCCCCGGTATCAGGCGCTGCTCGCTCTGCGGCGTGAGATTACAGCGCTCGAAACAGGCGAGCAGGAGCGTTTGCAGCGCATTGATATGCTGTCTTTCCACAAGGAGGAAATCGAGCAGGCGGCGTTACAGCCGGACGAGGATGAAACGCTTGCCCAGCGCAAGGCGTATTTCGATCACGCAGGCAAGGTTGCGGGCGCGCTGAACGAGGCGCGGCTGGCGCTGAACGGCGACGATGAGGTGGGCGGCGCGTGCGCGTTGCTCGATCAGGTAGCGGCGGCACTGGCTGGCTTGCATGAGGTTTCGGAGGCGTTTGACGCGATGGCCGAGCAGGCCGAGGAAGTGCGCCTGCTGGCCGCCGACCTGCGGGATAGCGTGGTCAGCCGCAGTGATAATCTTGACTTTTCCCCGGCGGAGCGGGAGTGGGTCGAGCAGCGGCTTGATCTGATCTACCGCCTCAAACAGAAGTACGGCGGCACGCTCGGGGAGATTGCAGCCTATCACGACCGTATTACGGCGGAACTGGAAACGCTGGCCGATTCGGATAATCGGCGTGATGCGTTGCGCGAACAGTATCGTGCGGAACTGGCAGAAGCTAAACGTCTGGCAGGCGAGATCACGGCGCGGCGACGCGCGGCGGCAGCAAAACTGGAGAAGGAAATCGTGCGTGAACTGGCCGGTCTGGACATGGACAAGGTGAAAATGCGCGTGGCGGTGCATACGGGTACGAAGCTTGCGGCGCACGGGTTTGATACGGTGACATTTGAGATTTCGGTCAACCCGGGCGAGCCGGAAAAACCGCTTTCCAAGGTGGCGTCCGGCGGCGAGCTGAGCCGCATCATGCTGGCGCTTAAAAATGTGCTGACGGCGGGCGAGGAGGTCGGTATGCTGATCTTTGACGAGATCGACACCGGTGTTTCCGGCCACGCGGCGCAGCAGATTGCGCGCAAACTGTCTGCGATTGCAAAGAAAAAGCAGACGCTTTGCGTAACACATTTGCCGCAGATTGCGGCGATGGGGGACCACCATCTGCGCATTGCCAAATCGGTACAGGGCGGACGCAGCTTTACCGCGGTCAGCCCGATGGATCGGGCGCACCGTGTTGATGAGATCGCGCGGCTGCTGTCCGGTGAGCAGATTTCGGATGCTGCGCGTCGCAATGCAGAGGAACTGCTTGACGCGGCGCGGCAGGAGGGGTAGCGCATGGTCATTATTGACGAGCGGTATAAGGAGCGCGCCCCGTGAGCGGCTCACGCCATAGGATAACGGTATAAAAATTATAATAGATGCAGGAGAAATTCACATGACAGTTTACGAAGAACTCAAGGCGCGCGGGTTGATCGCGCAGGTGACCAATGAGCAGGAGATCAGCGAAATGATCAACAACGGCAAGGCCACGTTTTATATTGGCTTTGACCCGACGGCGGACAGCCTGCATGTCGGCCACTTTATGGCGCTGTGCCTGATGAAGCGCTTGCAGATGGCGGGCAATAAGCCGATCGCGCTGATCGGCGGTGGCACGGGCATGGTTGGCGACCCGTCCGGGCGCACCGATATGCGCTCGATGATGACGGTTGAGACCATCGAGCACAACTGTGCCTGCTTCAAAAAGCAGATGGAGCGTTTTATTGAATTTGGCGAAGGCAAGGCGCAGATGGTCAATAACGCCGACTGGCTGATGAACCTGAACTATATCGAGTTGCTGCGCGAGGTAGGCGCATGCTTCTCGGTCAACAATATGCTGCGCGCCGAGTGCTATAAGCAGCGTATGGAAAAGGGGTTGAGCTTCCTCGAGTTCAACTACATGATCATGCAGTCCTACGACTTCTACTACCTGTTCCAGCATTACGGCTGTAACATGCAGTTCGGCGGCAACGACCAGTGGTCGAACATGCTGGGCGGTACTGAGCTGATTCGCCGTAAGCTGGGCAAGGACGCGCATGCTATGACCATCACGCTGCTGCTGAACTCCGAGGGCAAGAAGATGGGCAAAACCGCGTCCGGCGCTGTTTGGCTGGACCCGAACAAGACCTCGCCCTACGACTTCTTCCAGTACTGGCGCAACGTTGACGACGCGGACGTGCTCAACTGCATTCGCATGCTGACCTTCCTGCCGCTTGAGCAGATCGAGGAGATGGACAAGTGGGAAGGCGCACAGCTGAACAAGGCCAAGGAGATTCTCGCCTACGAGCTGACTGAGCTGGTACACGGCAAGGAGGAGTCTGACAAGGCGATGGAGGCCGCTAAGAACATCTTTGCAGGCGGCGGCTCGAGCGAAAATATGCCGACGACTACGCTGACCGATGCAGATTTCACCGACGGTCAGATCGGTGTACTGACGCTGCTGGTCAAGTGCGGCCTTGCCTCGTCCAATGGCGAAGCGCGCAAGCTCGTGCAGGGCGGCGGCGTTTCGATCGACGGCGAGAAAGTTGCGGACTTCAAGCAGATGCTGGACAAGGACTTCTTCCAGCAGGAGCGCATGGTGAAAAAGGGTAAAAAGACCTTCCACAAGGTCGTGCTCGGTTAATATTAGGGTAATACGCAAAAGCGCTGTGGCCGTAAGGCCACAGCGCTTTTGCCACATAATGTGGAATAAGGGAAAATAAAAGGGTGGTAAAGTAGAAGGAGTCAAAGTAAGGAAAGAATCTGAGCCTTGGGCTGCGCGCCCATCGTGCGGTTGGCAACTTTGCCGTTCTTCATGACCACGAGCGTCGGGATGCTCATGACCTGAAACGCGCCGGCCAGTTCGGGTTGTTCGTCTACGTTGATCTTGCCGACCTTGATATCGCTCTTTTCATCGGCGATTTCATCGATAATCGGGGAGACCATACGGCACGGGCCGCACCAGCTTGCCCAGAAGTCGAGCAGCACGGGCTTGTCGCTCTGCAAAACCTGCTCTTCAAAGTTATCTTTCGTGATATGCAGTACAGCCATCGTTCATTCTCCTTTGCGGTGTTTTTTCTTTGTGACTGTATGATACCACAGGTATGGGGGTGCTTCTGTGACAGAGTCACAAACCGGTGCAGCAAGGAAAGCCGGCCTTGCGCATTATCGTGTGGTGTATTATAATGGGACAAGAATTTCTGCAAGAAGGAGCACGGTATGAAGCGGATTTTGGCGGTGTTTGTGCTGTTTTTCGTGTTGACAGGTTGCGCGGCGAAAACGGCGTCCCACACGGTAGACTTTTTCGCCATGGATACATTTATGTCGGTTACAGCGTATGGCGCAGACAGCGATAGCGCGCAGCAGGCCGCAGTTGCCTGTGAGCAGCAAGTCAATACACTCGAGCCAGCATTGTCGCGCACCCGGCAGGACAGCGACCTGTATCGGCTCAACCACGCGGACGGCAAGGCATGTACAGTAAGCGAGGAGACCTATGCTGCAATCGAAGCGGCGGTGCAGTATGCCGAGCTTACAGCTGGTGCGTTCGACCCGACGATGGCGGTACTCACCGACCTGTGGGGCATTGGCACGGAAAACGCGCACGTCCCTGCGCAGGCGGAAATTGACGTGGCGCTGGATAAAGTAGGCTATGGAAATATCGTCTTACTGGGGAACAACCAGGTACAGCTCAAAAACGGCGCGCAGATTGATCTGGGCGGCATCGGCAAGGGCTTTGCGACCGATGCAGTCGCGGACGTGCTCGCCGGGCAGAATGAGGACGCGGTCACTGGTGCGCTTGTGCAGCTTGGCGGCAATATTGGTGCGTTTGGGAGTAACCCGGCGCGTGATGGCGGTAGCTGGTCGATCGGCATTGCCGACCCGGACGACAACGCGGATTTCATTGCGACGGTCGAGGTGCGGGATAAGTCGGTCGTTACCTCGGGCGACTACGAGCGCTATTTTGAGCAGGACGGCAAGCGGTACCACCATATTTTCGACCCGGCAACCGGATACCCGGCAGATACCGGTCTGCGTAGTGTCACCGTGATAGATGAGAGCTCGACGCGTGCGGATGCATTGACGACTGCACTGTTTGTCATGGGGCTGGATAAGGGCATGGCGTTCTGCGCGGAAAATGATATCGCAGCTGTATTTGTCACAAGCGACAAGCAGGTGTATACGACCGACGCGGTTGCTACCGCCTGTACTTACACCTTTCTCGGTGAGGACAAGGGGTACAGCGATGCGCGGTAGGCTAAAATGGGGCGATTGCATCATTATCGGCGCGGTGCTGCTGTTGGCTGCCGCGCTGACGGCGCTGATGGCACAGAACACAGCGGGCGGGCGGCTATACGCCGAGGTTTGGCAGAACGATGTGCTGGTCGAGCGTGTCGTGCTGACCGATGAGACCGACCGTACAATCGACCTTGATGGGCATAATGTGATCGTGCTCGCAGGCAAAACCGCGCGTGTAGAATCCGCCGACTGCCACGATCAGGTTTGTGTGCGCACGGGCACGCTGACGCGCGCGGGACAGGTTGCAGTTTGTCTGCCCAACCGCGTGGTGCTCAAACTCGTGGGTGAGACGGGCGAGATCGACGCGATTGTATCGTAAAGAAGGAGGGGGGGCAACGAACATGCAGCCGAAAAAACTAACGCTATGCGGCATGCTGACTGCGTTGGCGGTTGTACTGTCGTTGGTCGAGCGGCTGTTTCCGCTCGATGCTGTGGTGCCGGTACCCGGCGTCAAGCTTGGCCTTGCGAACATTGTGACGCTGTTCGCGTTGACGCGCCTGTCCGGGCGCGACGCGCTGGCGATCTTGCTGTGCCGCGTGGCGTTGTCCAGCCTGCTGATGGGTAGCGTGACTGCGTTTCTGTTTTCGCTGTTCGGCGGTTTGCTGGCGCTCGCCGCCATGGGGCTGCTTCTGCGTGTGGAAGGCCGGTTTTGCTCGGTACTCGGTGTGAGTGTTGCGGGCGCGGCCGCGCACAATATCGGGCAGATCGCTGCGGCAGTGATTTGGATGAAAACCGGTGCGGTCGTGGCCTATCTGCCATTGCTGCTTGTGATGAGCGTTCCGCTTGGGCTGGTGACTGGATTGACCGCCTCGGTCGTACTCACACATTTGAAAAAAATTGATTTTCGCGTATAATTTCGCGCAGTCCTCCTATACTATGGACAAATGCACAAGGAGGAACTGCAATGAAAAGGCTTATCGCGCTTTTGGCCGCGCTGACGCTGGTGTTCGGCTGCGGCTGCGGCAACACAACGGACAACGAGACTGACAATGGCACAGATAGCAACGTGACCGACAATCAGAACGGAGCACCGGCCGATCAGAACGGGGATGGCGTGGTCGACAACGGCAATACGGTTGGCGACGATATTGCAAACGGCATGGACGACATGGGCAACGCTATCGAGAACGGCGTGGATGACGCGGGCAACGCGATCAAAAACGGCGTGGATGATATGACCGGCTCGGATACCGGCACAACGGATGGCACGGCGGACACCGGTGCGGACACCAATCCCAAGACGGTTAATCCGTAACGGGCGGAACGGCAAATCAGGCGGCATGGCAGAGAAAGCCATGCCGCTTTGTCGTTGCGGCAGCCGATGCTGAAAAGCACAGGGCGCGATGCATGACGATTGGTGCGGTTTTTGCCTTGCGTCATGCGCTGCGCTGTGATAAAATATTCCTATCATGGGCGAAAATGCTCTTATCTGGAAGTTGGAGTGAACAACATGGACTATAAGCATCTTGCGGAGCTGCTGCTGCCGCAAATCCATACCACGCCGGAAGAGATCGAAGCGCGCTACCCCAAGCGTGAACTGCCTGAGGGCGCCAAGGTCACCCGCATGGGGCCAAGCCCGACCGGCTTTATGCACCTCGGCAACCTGTACGGCGCACTGGTCGATGAGCGTCTGGCGCACCAATCTGGCGGTGTGTTTTACCTGCGTATCGAGGACACGGACAAGAAACGTGAGGTCGAGGGTGGTGTGCAGACCATCATCGAGGCGTTTTCCTCGTTCGGTTTGCCGTTTGACGAGGGCGCGACGCTTGACGGCGACAATGGCATCTACGGACCGTACCGTCAGAGTCAGCGCGCGGAGATCTACCAGACTTTTGTCAAAAGTCTGATTGAGCGCGGCATGGCCTATCCGTGCTTCTGCACCGAGGACGAACTCGCGGCGGCGCATGCAGAACAGGAGAAAAACAAGGAAAACTTTGGTTATTACGGCAAGTATGCCGTCTGGCGTGATCGGTCGATCGAGGACATTGAGGCAGAACTCACCAAGGGTACGCCGTATGTCGTGCGTTTCCGGTCGGAGGGCAGCATTGAGAACAAGATCCGCCACGAGGATCTTGTCAAGGGCAAGATGGAGGTCACGGAAAACGATCAGGATGTCGTCATCCTCAAGTCCGACGGCATCCCGACCTATCACTTTGCGCATGTGGTCGACGACCATCTGATGGGTACGACCGTGGTCGTGCGTGGCGAGGAGTGGCTTGCAACGCTGCCGGTGCATTTGCAGCTGTTCCGCGCGATGGGCTGGAAAGCACCGAAGTATGCGCACACTGCGCAGCTGATGAAGCTTGACCCCGAGACAGGCGGCAAGCGTAAGCTATCCAAGCGCAAAGACCCTGAACTCGCGCTGACCTTCTACGAGCAGCAGGGCTATCCGGTGCCGGCGGTGCTCGAATATCTGATGACGCTGCTAAACTCCAACTTTGAGGAGTGGCGGCGCGCCAATCCGGATCTGCCGATGAACGATTTCCCGTTCTCGACCAAGAAGATGAGCGGTTCGGGTGCGTTGTTTGATATTGAAAAGCTGCATGACGTTTCCAAGAACGTTATTTCGCGTATGTCTGCCGACATGGTTTACGACTATATTGCCGCGTGGAGCGAAAAGAATGACAAGCCGTTCCATGATCTGTTGACGCGCGACCCGGCCTTCTCCAAGGCATATCTCGCGATTGGCCGTGGTGGGAAAAAGCCGCGTAAGGATTTGGCGCTCTGGTCGGATGCCAAGGGCTATATGGACTTCATGTTCGACGAGTTGTTCCAGCCGGATTACACCATGCCGGAGCGCGTGTCCGATGAGGATGCTAAGGCAATCCTTGCAGACTTTGCGGCAGTCTTTGACGAGTCCGACACGCCGGATGGGTTCTTTGAAAAGATGAAGCAGATTGCGGAAAAGCACGGCTATGCTGCGGATACCAAGGCGTATAAGGCTAATCCTGACCAGTATAAGGGCGCGGTTGGCGATGTGTCGATGGTGGTGCGTGTGGCGGTTGCCGGACGGCAGAATGCCCCTGATCTGCAAACTGTAATGGGGATTCTCGGCCGCGAGAAGGTGCTCGAGCGGCTTGACCGTTGCGCAAAGGCGCTTTAATTCGGTATTTGGGGGAAAACAAACGTTATGATGGAAAATGTAAATAACTTTTTGACCGAGATTATCGACGCGGATATTGCGGCGGGGCTGAACGAGCAGATTCACACCCGTTTCCCGCCCGAACCCAACGGCTATCTGCACATTGGCTCGGCTAAGGCGATCTTCATCAACTGGTCGATTGCAAAAAAGTATAACGGTAAGTTCAACCTGCGCTACGACGACACTAATCCGGTCAAGGAGGACACGGAATATGTCGACTCCATTTGGGAGGACATCAAGTGGCTGACCGGCGAGGAGCCGAGTGGCGGCGTGTTTTATGGCTCGGATTACTTCGAGACCTGTTACGACTGCGCGGTTGCACTGATCAAGGACGGCAAAGCCTATGTGGATGATCTGACGCAGGAAGAAATGCGCGCCTATCGCGGTACGCTGACTGAGCCGGGCAAGGAAAGCCCGTACCGCAACCGTTCGGTCGAGGAAAACTTGCAGCTGTTCGCGGATATGCGCGCAGGCAAATTCGAGGACGGTTCCAAAACGCTGCGCGCCAAGATCGACATGGCAAGCCCGAACATGAACCTGCGCGACCCCGCGATCTACCGCATTGTGCGCGCGCATCACCATCGTCAGGGCGACAAGTGGTGCATCTATCCGCTGTATGACTTTGCGCACCCGATTCAGGATGCCATCGAAGGTATCACGCATTCGATGTGCTCGATCGAGTTTGAAAACCACCGCCCGTTGTACGAGTGGGTTGTAGACAATTGCCCGCTGCCGCACCATCCCAAGCAGCGCGAGTTTGCGCGCCTAAACGTGACACACACAGTCATGTCCAAGCGCTATCTGCGCCAGCTGGTGTTTGAGAAGCACGTTGAGGGTTGGGACGATCCGCGTATGCCCACGCTGTGCGCGCTGCGCCGTCGCGGCTATACGCCGAGCGCCATTCTGGACTTCGTCCAACGCGCGGGAGTTGCCAAGGCGGATTCGCTGGTGGATATCAAACTGCTTGAGCACTGCATCCGTGAGGAACTGAACGAGACTGCGCTGCGTCGCATGGCAGTCACCGAGCCGGTCAAACTCGTCATCACCAACTATCCAGAGGATAAGTGCGAGGAGTTTGAAGTGCCGAACAATCCGCGTGACGAGGCGGCGGGCACGCGTAAGGTGCCGTTTACGCGCGAGTTATATATCGAAAAGAGCGACTTTGCCGAGGTTCCGCCTCCGAAGTTCCAGCGTCTCAAGCCGGACGGTGAAGTGCGACTGATGGGTGCGTATATCGTCCGCTGCAACGAGGTTATCAAGGACGAAAACGGCGAGATCGTGGAGATCCGCTGCACGGCTGATTTGGAGACCGGCAACGGGATGCCGGCCGACGGCCGTAAGGTCAAGGGCACGATCCATTGGGTATCCGCCGCGCACGCGCTTGACGCTGATCTGTACCTGTATGACAATCTGTTTACGATCGAAAACGTCAATGACGTGCCGGAAGGAACGGATTATCTGGATTACCTCAATCCGGATTCGCTCAAAAAGCTGACCGGCTGTAAGCTCGAACCGTCGCTGAAAGACGCGAAGGAGGGCGAACGCTTCCAGTTTGTCCGTATGGGCTATTATGTCAAGGACAGGGAAGCGGGACGCTTCAACCGCATTGTCACCCTCAAGGACAGCTTTGCCAAGACGCTGCAAAAGTAACGGAATATGAAAAAAGCACCCAAATGGGTGCTTTTTTATTTGGGTTTGCGGTGCTGCTGCTTCCATGTCTTGATCTGTTCGAGCCGCGCTTTGTATTTGGCTTCCAGACCCTGTTCGGTTGGATGGTAGTATTCTCGGCCTTCCAACGAATCGGGCAGGCACTGCATATCGGTCAGTTTGTCGGCTGTGTTGTGCGCGTATTGGTAGCCCTTGCCGTAGTCCAACTCTTTCATCAGCCGGGTCGGTGCGTTGCGGATGACCAGCGGAACCGGCTCAGCCAGCATGGTCAGCGCATCCTTTTTTGCGCTTTCGTAGGCGACATACAAGGCGTTTGACTTAGGCGCGAGCGACATATATACGACTGCATGGGTCAAATGCACGTTGCACTCGGGCATGCCGATGAAGTGGCACGCCTGATAAGCCGCGACCGCGACCTCGAGTGCGCGCGAGTCGGCCATGCCGATATCCTCGCTGGCAAAGCGGGTCACGCGCCGTGCAATATAGAGCGGGTCTTCACCCGCTTCCAGCATTCGTGCAAGCCAGTAGACCGCCGCATCTGGGTCGGAGTTGCGCATGGATTTGTGCAGCGCGGAAATCAGATTATAGTGTTCTTCACCGGTTTTATCATACAGCAGCGATTTTTTTGAAATGCACTGTTCGAGCGTCTCGCGTGTGATGCGGACAGTTTTACCGTCCGTGTCGCTGTTGAGCACGAGCATCTCCAGCGTGGACAGCGCCGCGCGCGCGTCGCCATTGGCAAAGTTGGCAATCGCCTCAAGCATATCCGGTTCGATTTCGATTTCCTGACCACCGAAGCCGCGCGGGTCGGTCAGCGCGCGGGCAAGCAGGGAAGTGAGGTCATCCGTTGTCAGTGCTTGCAGGACAAACACTTTGCAGCGTGACAAAAGCGCGCCGTTGACCTCAAACGACGGGTTTTCAGTCGTCGCGCCGATCAGAATGATGCTGCCCTTTTCAACAAAGGGCAGAAAAGCGTCCTGCTGCGCTTTGTTAAAGCGATGGATTTCGTCCACAAACACGATTGTGCGCTCGCCAAAACGGCGGTTGTCCTCAGCCTGCTGCATGACCTGCTTAATCTCTTTAATGCCGCTGGTGACGGCTGAAAAGTCGATGAAGGTTGCTTGGGTGTGGTTTGCAATGATGCGCGCGAGTGTGGTTTTGCCCACGCCGGGCGGCCCCCAGAAGATCATTGACGAGATTTGGTCGCTCTCGATCAGGCGGCGCAGCACTTTGCCTTCGCCCAGCAGATGCGTCTGCCCGACAAATTCGGACAGGTCACGCGGGCGCAGCCGCGCTGCAAGCGGACGGGTGTTGTCCCCGCCGAACAGCGTCTGTTGTTCCATGCCGCGCACCTCCTTTGCTCAATAGCATCATTATATCACCGAACAGATGTTCCTGCAAGAGGATGGGAAAAATCCCCTCCGGGAGGGAGGGGATTTCGGTTTATTGCAGGGGAACATCTACACCATCAAAGTTCAAAAGAACGATCTCAGACGGGTCAAGGGGTTCGTCAAACATCCATTGGTCGTGGGCGTGTCCCGAACTGCTTGGATCGTTCATGTCGTCCACGCTCCAGCCGCCGTCGATGCAGTTATCGGTCAGATATAACTTTTCACCGCCTTTGGTCATAGCGTAGGTGGGGCGGTGCCCTAAAATGGTGCCTTCGCTGGCAGAACGCGCAGAGACACCAATCTCGGAGACGCGGATTTCCTCGACCAGTGCGCCGCCGACCTGCACATTCGGGTGATAGACCACTTCATCAGCAGTTTCCACCGCGATGGTGAAATACCAGATTCCCTCAACAGGGTCATGCAGCATATAACTGCCATTCAAATCGCTGAATGTCATATAAGGGAGGTCGTCTGGGGTGATGTCGTATACTGCATCAAAATACCACTGGCCGTTGTATTGAAAGCATCTTCCGCCGCCAAAGTTTTGCTCGGGGTCGCGTGCGTCGGTCGCATGGCTGGACAAACTGCTGCCGGAATGGTTGGCTTCTCCCAAAAAGGCGACTTGAATATGCAGCTTGCCGTCCTCGCCAAAGCCGACCGAGGACAAACGGGCGTGGTTGCTCCCTTCTAATTCGCATGGTGTTTGTTCGGGGATCAACGGAATATGGTCTACAAAAAGTGGTATACCCATGTCCTCCGTCATATTTTTCAGTCCGGTGGCGGACAGCATTTCACGTGGGAAATCGACCGTTTCCTCTGCGCGTGCAGAAGACTGGAAGCTGCTGAAAGATACGTTGACCTCGGTGCCGTCTGCGATCGGACGGCCGATGTTGTCGATCTCGATGAGCGCGGTGCGGCTGTTCTCATCGTAGTGGACAACGTGCGCGCCGCCAGTCCAGCTATTGACAACAGGGGCGGTTTCGTCTTGTTCATAATCGAGCCAGCCGTTGACCCGCATATCTTCGCTGAGACGGTCGCCGGTTTTGTCCTGCACTTCGACCCAGACGCGCACCAGATTGCTGCTCGACAGCGCGGCCACAGGACGTATTTCAATGCCGTTGTCCTCGACGGTGATGCCGGTGATCGGCTGGCTTTGTTCGGAAAAGCCGCCGAGCACGTTTTTCAGCGCCTCCCGCAAAGCGGGTACGGTAGCGGCCAGCGCGGAAAAAGTCAGCAGCACAGCGAGCATGGCGGCCAGCAGGATGCGGGCGGCTGTCCAGCGCAACCGGGTGTGGCGCGGCTCGATACTGCGCAGAATTTCTGCGCGGCGTGCAGGCGAGAGCGTAATATGTTGCAGTTTCATATCCAAATCCCTCCTCATATTGCGTCTATTCATCGTAGTACCATCCTTTCAGCGCTTCGCGCAGCTGCTTACGGGCGCGGGATAGGCGGGCGGTGACGGTCGACACGTCCACGCCGAGGATGTCGGCGATTTCGCGCGCTTTGAGTTCCTGATAATAGTACAGCAGGATGACCTCGCGGCATGGACGGGAAAGCGCCATGATCGCGTGGGGGAGCGTGTCGTCTACCTGTGGGTTGTCCGACGGTGCGAATAGCCGTTCGAGTTCTTCTGCGGGTGCGCGGCGGCGTTTCCAAGGGGAGCGCAGGTAGCTTTTGCACACATTGATGGCGATGCGCGTGATCCAAGTGAGCTCACTGCCGTCGCCACGGAATTTGTCCACATTGCGCCATGCCTTGATGAGCGTCTCCTGCACGGCGTCCTCAGCAAGGTGCGCGTCCTTTAGGTAGAGTGTGCATAGCCGCAGCAGGCGGTCGCCCCAGTCGTCCAGCAGACGCGCAAAGCCGTCCTCGTCCTGCAGATACGAGGGCGCCGGGTTGTCATTCGTTGCCACGGCATCACGTCCTTTCTATTCATTTGACGCAGCAGGTGAGGGAATTACTGCAAAAAAATTGAGGCTTTTTTGCAAAGCCTCAATTGTGATGTAACCCATCACTCATAATCAACCGGCTCACCGGTTAGCACATCGTAATAATACCAACGATCGATATCATCCTCCACGAAAAAGTAAATGCCGAGTGGAGTCTGTGAGCGGTCGCCTGTAATACGGCCGATAAATCTGCCGCCTTCGGCTTCACCAATCGGTGTGATTTGCGCAATCGAAACCGGGTGCATCACCAGCAAGTACAGCGGCAAGACTATGAGAAACGGAACATAGAATACCAGCAGTAGGATAAAGACATTTTTCGCTTTACTGCGCGGCTGCCACGGTCGCATGGGTCGGCGGAAGGGTAGCAGCCGGTACAGCCAAAGCACAATGCCGACCAGCGCCAGCAGGCACAGATACCAGATGCCCGGCTGATACCAAACGTACCAGCTGCCATATGCAAACGCCAGATAGACGATCCCGGTGCATAGCAAAAGCATCAGCGCGTTTGCCCAGCGGGGCGAGCGGTCGGAAGGTTCGCGTTCGATGTATTCAACGGCCAGTAAGGGGATCAGCAGCGTTACTGCCCCCCAAACCCACAGATAGGCCGCGTTGATGCCAAGGGCATCGTCATAAGCGTAATTGAGCCAAGTGGCAAGGCTGCTTGCCACCAGCCATGCGGCAACGGCCAGCACGGCCAGAACGGGGGTGGAAAGCTGCTTTTTCATCTCTATCCCACCTTTCGGGAAGGCAAACGGGCAGAGCCTTGCGGCTCTGCCCGTTTTTGTGTCATGTTTGCACCGCAAGGCGCTATTTTTTAAGGACGATTACGCCTCTGCCTTGATCTTCTTGAGCTTAGCAAAGCGCGGCAGGCCGTTCACCTTCGGGCCTACGTTCTCGCCAGCGATCAGCGGCATAGCATACTCGACGAACTTCTCGGTTACGCCGTTGCCTTCCTCGTTGATCCAGTCGCGCGGAACCTTCTTCTCGGTGTTAGCAACTTCGGACAGCGGGAGCAGCTCGATCTCGCACTTGTAACCGTTCTCGTCGCGGGTGCACTTGAAGCCCGGCATATAGTCGGTCTTGCCAGCAACAGCATTCTCAACTGCAGCCTTACCGGACATATAGGACTCGTCGACGTCAGTCTTGGAAGCGCAGTGTGCTGCGCAGCGCTGCAGCAGGCTCAGCTCGATGCCGCGTACCTTGCAGCCCAGCTCGTTCTTAACGGTGTCCGCCAGCATCGCGGCAAGGCCGCCCAGCTGTGCGTGGCCGAAGCCGTCGGTCGCAGAGGTCTTTGCCTCGGAAACGAAGGAACCGTCGGCGTAGTGGATGCCCTCGGAAACAGCAACAAGGCAGTTGCCCTTTTCTTCGTAGATGCGCTTTACGTCCGCGAGGAACTTCTGCATGTCGAAATCGGTCTCGGGGAGGTAAATCAGATCCGGGCCAGCGCCCATCGCGGTCGCCAGACCAGCAGCGCCAGCCAGCCAGCCAGCGTGACGGCCCATGATCTCAACAACGCAAACCATGCCGGTGTCGTATACGCGCGCGTCCTGATGGATCTCCATGCAGGAGGTTGCGATATACTTGGCGGCGGACGCAAAGCCCGGGCAGTGGTCGGTGCCGAACAGGTCGTTGTCGATGGTCTTCGGGATGCCCATGACGCGGCACTCGTAGCCGGACTTCATCATATACTTGGAAACCTTGTTGCAGGTATCCATGGAGTCGTTACCGCCGTTGTAGAAGAAGTAGCGGATGTCGTACTTCTTGAAGATTTCAAGGATGCGCTTGTAATCGGTGTCGTCGACGTCCGGGTCGGCCAGCTTATAACGGCAGGAGCCGAGCGCGGAGGACGGGGTGTAGCGCAGCAGCGCCAGCTCGTCACGGTCTTCCTTGTCGATGTCATACAGTTCATCGTTCAGCAGGCCCTTGATGCCGTGTGCCATGCCGAATACGCGGGTGATGGACGGGTTGTCCAGCGCAGTTTCCAGTGCGCCGAGCACAGAAGAGTTGATGACCGAAGTCGGGCCGCCCGACTGGCCGATGACGCAAGCGCCTTTCAGTTCACTCATAATGATAAACCTCCTAAACAAACTTGAAATACAGGGATTGCCCGCTGCATTCTCTTGCAATATAAGGTTATCATAAAACCAGTCCGAAATCAATGGAAAACAGAATTTTTTGCCTGCGGGATGGAGCGTGTAGCGGGCAAGCAAATTTTGCTTTTCAATTTTGATGATACACTTGATTTCGGTCGAACATCCTGATAAAATATAGGAAGAATTGAGCTTAGGCTAAATCTGTTTGTTAGGAAAGGAAGATTGCCATGCCATTAGTTACTACGACCGAAATGTTTAAGAAAGCTTATGAGGGCGGCTACGCTGTCGGCGCTTTCAACGTAAACAACATGGAAATCGTTCAGGGCATCACCGAGGCTTGCCAGGAGCAGAAGGCTCCGGTCGTCCTGCAGGTATCCAAGGGCGCGCGTGCTTACGCTAATCACACCTATCTGGTGAAGATGGTTGAGGCCGCTGTCAAGGAGTGCCCGGATATCCCGATCGCACTGCACCTCGACCACGGCCCGGACTTCGAGACCTGCAAGTCCTGCATCGACGGCGGCTTCACCTCCGTTATGATCGACTGCTCGAGCAAGCCGTTTGACGAGAACGTTGAGATCACCAAGAAGGTCGTTGATTACGCGCACGAGCACGGCGTTGTCGTTGAGGCAGAGCTGGGCACGCTGGCCGGCGTTGAGGACGACGTTAAGGTATCCGCTGAGGATTCCTCCTACACCCGTCCGGAAGAGGTAGAAGAGTTCGTAACCCGTACCGGCTGTGACTCGCTGGCGATCGCCATCGGCACCTCGCACGGTGCGTACAAGTTCACCCCGGACCAGTGCACCCGCAACGAGAACGGCATTCTGGTTCCGCCTCCGCTGCGTTTCGACGTGCTCGAGGAAGTTTCCAAGCGTCTGCCGGGCTTCCCGATCGTTCTGCACGGTTCTTCTTCGGTTCCGCAGAACTTTGTTGACATTATCAACGCGCACGGCGGCAAGATGCCTGACGCAATCGGCATCCCGGAGGAAGAGCTCCGCAAGGCTGCTACGATGTCTGTCTGCAAGATCAACATCGACTCCGACATCCGTCTGGCGATCACTGCTACCATCCGTGAGTACTTCGACGAGCATCCGGATCATTTCGATCCCCGTCAGTACCTCAAGCCCGCCCGTCAGGCTGTCAAGGACATGGTTGCGCACAAGCTGATCCACGTGCTCGGCTGCAACGGCAAGGCGTAATTCGCATTTGCGAAAAAACGGACAGGCCGTATCCGAAAGGATACGGCCTGTTTTTGCGTTATAATGCAACCGTTTTCATACTTTACACTATAAAAGTGTTGTGCTATAATACAAAGTATCGCAAGCGGATCAAACAGGCAGGAGGGATTGACTTGAACCGCAAGTTAAAGGATGAGGATATGGATATCCTGTTCCGCGGCATCCTCAAGCTTAGCACGGTGGAGGAGTGTTACGACTTTTTTGAAGACCTGTGCACGATCGCAGAGCTGCGCGCGATGGTGCAGCGTTTTCAGGTGGCGCGTATGCTGGATGAAGGACGCATTTACAGCGATATCGTGCAGGAGACAGGTGCGTCGACCGCGACGATCAGCCGCGTCAATAAGTGTCTGGTGTACGGTTCGGACGGCTACCGCAAAATGCTCGATCGACTGAAGGAAGACCATGAATAGTTATCAGACGCTGTCGGCATACTATGACCGCTTTACTGACGATGTAGGCTATGTCCAGTGGGCGGAATTTTTTGATGCGTTATTTGTGCGTGAGGGTGTGCAGCCCAAGCTGGTGCTCGATCTTGCCTGCGGTACGGGCACGCTGACCGGTCTGCTCGCGCGCCGAGGCTATGAGATGATCGGCGTGGATGCTTCGCCGGACATGCTGATGCAGGCTATGCAGAATACGATGGACTGCACCTCGCGGCCGCTGTTCCTCAACCAGCGAATGGAGCAGCTCGACCTGTACGGCACGGTGGATGTGTGCCTGTGCTGTCTGGATAGCGTCAACTACGTCACCGACCCGGCGGCTTTGCAGCGCGCATTGGAGCGCGTATATCTGTTTCTGGAGCCGAAAACCGGCTTGTTTGTGTTCGACATTAACACACCGGAGAAGTTTGCGCGCATGGATGGCAACAGCTATGTGCGTGAGGACGAGGATGTGTTCTGTGTTTGGCAGGCTGCGGTCGAGAACTGCCTGTGCGCCTATCAGTTCGATATTTTCGAGAAGGATGGCGATGTGTGGACGCGCGCGCAGGAGACGCACGAAGAACGGATATACACCATCCCGGAACTGACCGCGATGCTGAAGCAGGCAGGCTTTGCCGAAATCAAAACCTATGGGGACCAGTCCTTTTCGCCTGTCCGGGGCGGGGAAGACAGGGTCTACTTTACCGCACGAAAGAGAGATTAAAACCCTATGAGCGATACATTACTTCGCGCGATCGCCCGCGATGCGGGCATCCAGATTTCTGCCGCCGTGACGACCGGGCTGGTCGAGCGCGCAAGGCAAATTCACGATACGTCGCCGGTGGCAACGGCGGCGCTCGGCCGCACGCTGACCGCGACGGCTATTATGGGTAGCCAGCTCAAGACAGACGACGGTTCGGTGACCGTGCAGGTCAAGGGCAACGGCCCGCTGGGTACCATCGTGTGCGTCGGCGATGCGGACGGCCGGGTACGCGGTTATCTGCAAAACCCAGCCTGCGAATTGCCTCTGCGCGCAGATGGCAAGTTGAACGTAGGCGGCGGTGTCGGCCGAGGCTATCTGATGGTCATAAAAGATATTGGCATGAAAGACCCGATTACGGGCACGGTCGCGTTGGTCAATGGTGAAATCGCTGAGGACTTGACGCGCTACTTTGCCGAGAGTGAGCAGATCCCGTCAGCCTGTGCGCTGGGCGTGCTGGTTGATACCGACCGAACAGTGCGTTGCGCAGGCGGTTGGCTGGTGCAGCTGATGCCGGGCGTTAAGGACAGTGATATTGACCGGCTGGAGGCTAATCTGGCTAAGATCGAACCGATGACGACCATGCTTGACAAGGGCATGACGCCCGAAGAAATCGTGTTGGCGGTGTTGGATGGGTTTTCTGTTGATTTCTTGCAGACCGACACGATTGGTTATCGTTGCGCATGCAGCCGGGACAAGGTCGAGCGCGCGTTGATCAGCATGGGAAAAACGGAACTTGCCAAGATGGCGGAAGAACAGGAAAAAAGTGAAGTAACCTGCCAGTTCTGTGACAAAATCTATGCGTTTACCCGTGCAGAGTTACAGAAGCTTTTGCGGCAAGCAGAAAAATAAAAAAATCGCCAAAAAAGTGTTGACATTTGGCATTGGTTTCGATATAATAAATCTCGCCGCTGATGATTACGGCGGCGGCGATTCGGCCCGGTAGCTCAGTTGGTTAGAGCGCCAGCCTGTCACGCTGGAGGCCGTGGGTTCAAGTCCCATCCGGGTCGCCATTTCTCTGACCGTTCGGTTGGAGAAAATTTGCCTCTGTAGCTCAGTCGGTAGAGCAGGGGACTGAAAATCCCCGTGTCGGTGGTTCGATTCCGCCCGGAGGCACCATAAATATGCGGCTGTAGCTCATCTGGTAGAGCGCCACCTTGCCAAGGTGGAGGTAGCGAGTTCGAGCCTCGTCAGCCGCTCCAAATTTTATTGTATGGTACCATAGCCAAGCGGTAAGGCGTGGGACTGCAACTCCCTGATCCCCAGT
>DSLFI04101__coassemble_139_pt1 | contig 45084 bp, 35 predicted proteins | sample DSLFI04101__metabat2_low_PE_004 | metagenome-assembled genome bin DSLFI04101 | reverse complement strand
TCTGAGCGGTTTCCAGACCGGTGATCTGGGCACGCATCTTCTCAGAAATCGCCAGACCAGCCGCATCGTCGCCAGCGCGGTTGATCTTGTAGCCGGAAGACAGCTTCTCGAGGTTCTTGGACAGAGCCGAAGTGTTGTTGGTGTAGTTGCGGTAGGCGTTCATCGCCATGATGTTATGCTGAATACGCATAAAATTTTTCCTCCTACAAAATGTCTGATTAATGTGACGGGGCCATCCTATTTACCCCAGCACAGGTCGTGGAGCGCCATTTGGCTTCGGACAACCGGCCGGACTGACCGAAACCACTGACGCCTGAACTCTATTCCATCCAGCCCGTCGGCCAGGTGAAAACAAAAGGATAAGCAATAAGCCTCTTTCCTCCACCTCAACTTCACAGGTGTTACAACAGCTTTTGCTCTTACTAATAACAATTTCGACGCCGTTTTGAAAAAATTAACCCTTGGCGTAAAAAAATCCTGTAAACGTTTTTTTACAATATTTCATTTTTAATAGGTGTTAAATCCATCAAAAATATATTGTTTATTGCAAAAATACAACAGTTTTTAATTATAATCCACAATTTACCTGCAATGTTTTCAAGCATTTCTAAAATATCTGATACCCACATATATGAAAACCGTCGGCACAGCCACCTATTCAATCGTTTTTATTATCAATCCATGTATACAAACCAATACCCGATACAAATGATAGCAGCAGGAGGAATGACAATGAAACAAACACATACAATCTATTCCGTACCCATATCACAAGGGACGCAGACCAACCTTGGCGCCGGTACCTTCACCGTCAAACGGGAATTTGCCGGTGAATGCCCGATAGATGTTCTGCTCCAGCAGCGCATCCAACAAGCTGCACACAGCATCATCCATTGACGAACGGATCGGCGACACAGTATAATGGAGCTGTGAGCCGGTTCTGAAAGGAGCAAAGCATATGAGAACCGGTAATTTGACACTGGTGTTCGCCTATCTACGTCTATCCAATGAAGAAGCGCACAGCAGTGAATCAGCCAGTATCGCCAATCAACGGCAGATTATTCAAAATTATTGCCACCACCACGGGCTTACGCTCGTTCGTGAGTTTGTTGATGACGGCTTCTCGGGCGGCAACTTCGATCGCCCGGCATTTCAAGAAATGTTGCAGCAATTGAAAGCTGGCAAGGCCAATATGGTCATCACGAAAGATTTGTCGCGTCTCGGACGCGATATGCGAGAGGCCAGCTATTATGCCGAGCAGTTTTTTCCGGAACGCGGTATCCGTTACCTAACCATCGCGGACAATTTTGACAACGCACATGAAAATGTTATGGCTCCGTTCCAATTCGCCATGAACGAGGTCTACCTGCGGGATGGTTCGCGTAAAGTCAAAGACGTACTGCGAAACAAACGTGAAAACGGACAATATTGCGCCTGTCCCCCCTATGGCTACCGCAAAAATCCGGCAGACAAAAATCGCCTTGCCCCAGACGAGCAGACCGCACCGATCGTGCAACGCATTTTTGAACGGGCAGCCGCGGGGGATTCTTCGCGTAAGATTGCGCTCGACTTGAACACCGACGGCGTAATCCCGCCGCTCAAGTACCGCGTGCTATTTCGCGATGATTTCAGTCCGGAAGGCGCGGCACGCGCATCCGACCTGTGGAACTATACGACAGTCAAGCGTATCTTGAAAAACCCAGTCTACCTCGGCCATACCCTGCTCGGTAAAAGCCGCAAAGTCAGCGTCAAATCCAAAAAGAAGGTTGCCGTACCCCAAAATGATTGGGCGATCACGCATAATACACACCCTGCCCTAATCGCACCCCCGCTTTTTGAACAGGCGCAGCGCAATCTGGGGCGCGGACAGCGTCTCCATCACACGGATGGAGATATCCGCAAAAGCATCTTTTCCGGATTGGTATTCTGTGCACGGTGCGGACATGCACTCTGCTCCTGTGGCACAGTTTACAAGGGTGAACGGGAGAAATATTGGTACCTGTCCTGCACGCATCAGCGCGGCGATATTGCCAACCGCTGCGACGGTGTCCGCATTAAATATGCCGACCTTGTAGAAGTCGTGCGACGCGACCTCAATGCGTTGCTTGCATTGGATGACGCGCAAGCAGAAGCGCTCACCCGTTCGGTAATCGAAAAAGAGGCCAATGACGATGGGTATGCTGCACGGCAGTCCCGCTTGCAACAGGCCCAATCCCGTTTGCTGACGATAGACAAAATCGTCACCAAACTGTACACGGATAACGCCGAAGGCAAGCTCGATGATGATCGGCTGGCACGCATGGTACAAGCGCTGGAACAGGAATCTGCCTCACATCAAGCGACTATTGATGAACTGAAACAGCAAATCCCAGAGCAAGAAGATACAGAGGAACGCTTCCGCCATTTTTTTACGTTAACCAAACAGTGCAGCCAAATCGACACACTCGATCGAGAGACACTGCTGACTTTTATCGAGCGCATTGAAGTCGGCCCTAAACAATTTGAAAACGGACTGCGCAAAGCGACTCACCGCAATACCCCCTATCGACAAGATATTCGTATCTTCTACCGCTTCATCGGCGCACTTGACGAAGATAACAGGCCATTGCTGGCCCAATCCTACAATTTCTAAAAATTTGTATCACAACAACTGTCGTTAAGATGACAGAGGAACATCAAGGGAGGTTGGTGTCAACCTGAAGCAGGGCTATAACGGCGATCTGACTTCCCGTCAGGCTGGTTCGATCGGCGGACAGATGGTCAAGAAGATGATCGAATCCTACGAGCAGTCCATGGCAAATCAGGGCTGATCCACAGCAATAGAGAGCGCGCGGCATCCTTAAAACGGAAGCCGCGCGCTTTCTCTGTTTGCGGATGACTAACCATCCAAATCAATCTGCCAAAATATATATTTTGGCTGTGCGCACACCAAAGTTCGTCGCTTCAGTGCCTGTCATAAAAAACAGGTCGATGCGATTTCCTTTGATCAATCCACCTGTATCCTCGGCAAGACCAGGGCCATAGCTCCAGCTTGTGCCATCTTCCGCTACCACAAACACCCGTGAACCAAGCGGTATGACAGAAGGATCCACCGCAATCGTACCATACTGTGTCGTCGTACCAGTGGCTGTGATTAAACCACCCTCTTCCAAACGATGGTAGGCGGTCGCCTTCACGGTTAATACATTCGCATAGGTATGGGTAGTACCATCCGGCAAAGTGATGCGTTTACCTGTGGTATCGACCGAAACATCGGTAGGTGCAGACCATACCGTCTCTTTTCCATCCGTTGACAGTCCGCTACCAACCGCAGCCAATGTATCATCTTCCCCGGCGGATGGTGCAGACGAATTGCTGTCAGACTGCTGTCCGGGGAAAATGACGCCTTCATCCCACGCCATTTCCTCCTTTGGCGTATCGTCCTCAGCGATACCGATACCCTGGTCGATCACACAATCGACCGGCTCGGTCACCACGGTTTCAGAAACAGCCACACGCTCCAATTCCCGGCCATCCTGCAACGTCACACGGTAGGTAACCTGTTTTTCTCCCTTGACGCCCGAACGCACCAGCTTACGCTCCCCTTTTTCCAGCGCATCGCTTTCCCGCACCAGTACGCCATATGCAATCTCTTCAGTTTCTGTCACCGTTTCATAAGTGACAGAAGTAATCGTTACCGTTGCATCTTGTGTCAGTTTTACAGTTAAGTCCGGTGTCACTAATTCACTGCCGTCCAGCTGAATGCCGTTTGATTGCAGCAAGGTTTCCACGGTGCAGGGGGAAAATGGTACAGAAATAGTCTGTCCGCCATATTCGATCGTCGCATACAGCGTATCGCCCAGTGTAAGATACGTCTTGCCATCCGATTCATATTGCTCGCGCACAATCTTACCGTCAAAACCAGCCGCCAGACAGGCCTCATCTACTGTGCCCGGATACAGGCGCACGGTTTCTTGTCGTTCCCCATCTGTGATGACATATTCATGACCAATCCAATGCGCAGCACCTGCCCAAACCAATGCGCCAGCTGCCAATATCACCATTACGATGATCAGTACCATGCCACGCCGCTTCCAAGGCTGCAACAGTGTGTGAACATATGCCTGTACATGTTTCTGCATCTTCTTTCCCCTCCTTCCCCTGCCGTTTTTACCTGTGTGAAAAATCTCAAATGCTATCTTCCCTTAGTGGCGTCATTTACCAGCGGCCAACTTATTCATCCATTTTGTCCGTTCAATACTTTGCGAATTGTCAGAATATTACTGTGATCCTCATAGCGATAGGATACCTCATCCATGATCTGTTTGACCATGAAGATGCCTAGACCACCGATGCCACGCTCCTGTGCGGACAGTGTGATATCCGGATCTTCCCGTTTGAGCGGATCGTACGGCACGCCCTGATCAATCATCTCGATCTGCACAATTGCAGGTGTGCCTTCTATTTGCATACGGATGGTCGCCATCCCCTCCTTAGGCGGATAGGCATAGCTGAAAATATTGACGAATATCTCCTCAACAGCAATCATGATCTGTGTCTGGACTTCGGCATCGCACTCTGCCGCCTCCAGCTCAGCACTGACAAACGCTAGCACCGGATCCAGTTGCTCCAGCTCCGCCGGTACGCACAACTCTTTCATTCCGTTCCTCCCTGTCCTGTTTGTTCCATATGGAGCATGTTCAAATTATACAGCATCTGCGCCAATTCTGCGCGTGTTACATTATCCTGCGGATAGAAGCAGCCATCTTCTCTTCCTTCGACCAACCCACTGCCGCGGCACAGATAGACAGCCTCGCGCGCCCATGCGCTGATATCATCCGCATCGTTAAAATCACCCTGTAACGAGGTCTGCATCGTATCGCCGCGCCACGATGCAAACCGCGCCAGCACCGCGCACATCTCCTCGCGGGTGATATGATCCAACGGACGGAAGTTGCCGTCACCATCGCCCGTTACAACACCTGTCTGCTGCGCCCATGCGACCGAATCAGCAAAATCCGAATCGGCCGGTACATCATCAAACGGCGACTGCTGTTCTGCCACCGGCTCATCTGCCAGCCGCCAGAGCGCCTCCACTACGACCGCGCGAGTCGCGTTGTCATCTGGTGCAAAGGTACGTGCATCGTCAATTGCGTCAATCAATTTCCTGCCTGCTACAAAATCCAATGCTGAAATATACCACGCTGACGCATCCAAATCGTCAAAAGTCTGTATAGCCAGCCCTGCAAAATCTTCCGGCTGATCCGGCTCGTCTGGCTCATCGGGTTCGTCTGGCTCATCAGGTTCGTCTGGTTCATCGGGCTCATCCGGCTCATCGGGTTCGTCCGGTTCATCAGCACCATTTTCAGCACGGACATCATCCTCAGTGGGCAAAGTAGCCAGATAGCTTTCATAGGTCTGTGCACTATCATCTTCCGGCATGGAGAATACCGGTTCAGTGACCGTAGCGATTACGGAAACCCGATTTCCACCGCTGACCGCACTGTCCACCGCAGCAACGCCACTACCGCTGCCCGGCGCCGCCGAAACGCTGCCACCCGAAATCGTCATAGTGTTTGGTGTACCGCTCCCGGCTTGACCATCTTCCGGCTGCACCGGAATAACGCCCTCCTCGGTGGTAACGATTGTCTCAGTACCGCCCGCACTCAGTCCAGTTGCGCCATAGCCGCCGCCTGACTGTACTGTGCCACCTGAAATAGCTGTCGTACAGCCGGTTGCTCCTTCGCCTGCACCGATGCCGGAAGCGTTTTTACCTCCGGTTGCAACGACCGTACCTCCCGCAATCGTGGTAGAGAAGTTCTGCGCATTGGAACCCGCTCCTATACCGGGCGCTTTGGTACCGCCGCGCGCTGTCACCGTGCCGCCCGTGACTTCCACCGAGCCACCCGAGCCGGCTGCGCCGCCGCCTAACGCTGCACCGCCATAGCCGCCAGTCAGCAGCAGCTCGCCATCCGATACAACAAACCGTCCACCCGAGCCGCCCGATCCCTGTCCAATGCCCGCGCCGCCGCTCACACCGCTCGCAGCAATCGTACCGCCCTTGACAATTACCGTACCACATGCCTCGTCCGCTCCGCCGCCGATGCCTGCGCCGCCTGCGCCGCCCACTGCGGTCAAGCCACCCGTACTGTCCTCGCTGAGTGTCAGTGTCGCACCGGTACGCACCTCAATCGCCGCACAGGTTGTGCCTGCCTGCAACTGATTGTCACCTTTACACACCAGTTCAACCTGCGCGCCTTCCGCAATCGTCATCGGACATTTCCAACGGTTTTCACTCAAATCAAGCTGCAAATTTTCCATTGTCAGCTTAACCGTCTGCCCAGCCGTGACCGTAATAGCATGGCTGGGTAGGGTTGAAGTACCGGTCAGGATATAGCTTCCAGCCGACGGATACTGTTCGCTGACGATACCATTTTCCACCAAAGAAAAGCCGTCGCTCGCAAGCTGCGCACCGCAGCCACCGATATCGATAGCCACAATTGGCAGCATCTCAATGCGGACAAACCGGTTGGCCCCTGGCTCCGTGGTATTGCGCGCAGTATACCAGTTACTACCCGCCATCATGGTACCGTTTGCAAAGGAAACACCGCCGCTCATTACCGCGCGATTTTCACCTTGGACATCCAACCGGCCATTGACTTCACTGTCGATGCCCTTTAGGTCATCCGGTGCCAGCAAGATCTTTTGTTCCACCGTGATCTCGCCCTCAGAATAAATACCGTAACACACCGCAGAAATCCGGTTTTCCCCCAGCAGTACCAGCTTTGCGCCTGCCGGCAGTTCAACGCCGTTAATCGTCCGGTCTTGCACCCATGCAAAGCCATCCATGAGCCATTCCTTTTCAGGTTGGATGTTCGCCCCCATCAACGTCAACGTCTGTGTGCTGTTATCCCAATACCAACCCTCTGCTATACTAATCATGGACGTATCAAATTCTGTGCAGTCTAGTGTTTCACGCCTTATCTGTGCTGCCGCCGCCGTCACACAACATGTCACAGCGCACAGAAATATAACCGGCAACAGCCGCAGTGCACGTTTTACCCGATGATCCATCCGCACCGTTCCCCCTTTACTGTATATATAGAAAAGGGTCGGAAAAATTTCTCTTTCCGCCCCCCAATTCCTCATTCAATGTTCATAACCGAACTAAAGCCAACCATATCCAACACATTTTTAACGGTCTCACCAACATTGGTCAGCACCATAGACATGTGCTTGGATTGCGCCGTTTTCTGCCCAATCAGCAATACACGCAGTCCTGCGCTGCTGATATAAGTTACCTTAGCAAAATCCAGCACAACCTTTTCCGCGCCCTGAAACGCCTGCAATACCGCTTGCTGTAACTGAGGGCTGGTCATCGTATCGACGCGACCCTCAATCTCTAAGGTAGTGATGGCACCGTTCCGGTTTGTTTGAATCGTCATAACATTACTCTCCTTTTGATGGCAATGGATATCTTATTGCAAGCAGGTTAATCCATTGAGCGCCGCTCCTCCATTGAGGCTGCCGCCCGTACTCTGTACCAGTGATGCGTTAACATCTAGATAGCAGTGGTAATCCATACCGGCACAGTCACCGAGGAATACAATGCTCACACGCGTGCGGATTGGTCTGAACTGATCGATCAGGTACAGCAGTTTGGCGTGCAGCTGTTCATCCGACCGCCGGGAGATCAGCACGGTGAACGCGAACGGTTCCTCCCCGTTCTGTTCGCGGCTGCCTTCCGGCCCAACGCGCTCCAAAATATACACCGGCTCCTCGACCAGCAGATGCACAATCTCTTCGATTGCCGCGCGTGTCCCTTTGCGGGACAACAGGCGGAAACCTGAGCGGATCAGCTGCCGGCACTGCCTATCGCTGAGGAAACCGCCCTCAATCTCCAGCCCAAGCCAATCGGCAAACACAGGCAACAAAGCTGCCGGTGCAGTGTCCGTGTCAAACAAGGCAGGCAGGCTGTCGATCTCCTCTTGCAGGTCATTATAAAGCGAGGAGAACACCGACAGATAACGATGCATAAATTCGCCGTTGCGGCGGTAGACTTCGGGAAAGGTTTGGAAGAAGTTATCGCCGGGCGCATATACACGCAGGTCACGCAGGCATGCGCTGCCCGTTCCAATCAATTCGACGCACAGCCACAGATAACGACCGCGCTGCCCATAGAGCAGGATATCGCTTGCGCCGATCTGGCGAATCGAATCGGATAGTTCGAACAGACGCATCTTATGCCGCGCATCCATCGCTGGATCGCGTAGAAAGTCATCAGTCTGGATTGCTACCCCATCCCTTAGAATACGGTTTTCGTCTGATGCAAGTGCACGAACAACCAACACCATATCGGGCGGCAACGTTGCCGACAACACAAAGCGACCCCACTCACAGTTGTCAATCCCTGCATCCAGCGCGCGCAGGAATAAAACGTGATACCCTTCTTCTGGAACGGTATGCACGGCACCCTGACCGTCGGCTTCCAATCCGTAGCAGCTTCCACCGCGCAAGCGGCTGGCACCAATGCAGTACTTTTTCAACAATTTTTCCATATTTCCCTCGTTCTCCCGATTTAGTGGGCGAGTGATGTATTGATCTCCAAAGTCAACCTACCCAGATGGCACAAGCAACTCTCCCCGAGTACGATATCCGCGCCCTGCATAACTGCGTCTGCGCCCGGCGCCGGGTGCATGCTAAGCAGATAAACGCCATCCACACACGGCTGCGTTTCCAATTTGCGGTATAACTCGGTAAAATGAATGGTTTCACCAAACGTATGGTCGGTTGTAATGTAATCCAGTTCGCGGCGCAGCATCTCTTCAATTTCAGTGCGGGCATTCTCGTAATACCTGCGCACATGTACCACTGCGGTTACGTCAATCGGCACATATTGCGGCTCACGCAATTCAATGCGGGTTGTAATCATCCGGTACTGCTCAACCCGCCGCATAATCTGCTCCAAATAGCAGGCCGGTAATGTCGGCCTGTTATCCTCAGTATAGCACTTTACGGTGATACGCACAAGATTTTGCTGCTCATTTGCCACCGCGCGCACTTTATGAATGCACAAGCCGGGTGTCGTGCGCACCGCCTGTTCATAATCCGCTTCACTAACTGCACTGCTGCGATGACGCAGTGCATCAATCAAACGGCGGCGCAGCTGTTCGGTGGTCTCTGACGAGCACCCACCAACGCCACGACCAGGAGCTGTATAAAATACCCGCGGCGGCTCATCTGGGAAATACGGATTCGGGGCGGCACTCAGCCGCGCGCCTTCCCGCAAATTACCTCCTGCACCCGCCGTAGTCGCCGCATCACACAGATACAACCGCACAGCGCTACACAATCCATTGTGCCGGATACGCAGCACCCCGTCGGCAGCGCCGATTTCATAACACAGGCTATCCTCACGCATATCGTTTGGCTCAATACGGTAATATCCTGTCTGCCCATCGGGAAGCGGCAATTCTGCCAGCACACTAAAACCGTCCGGCAAGATTGGTTTCAGATCAGCCAACTCGATCTGCTGATCCTCATACCCATAAGCCATTCCAATCAGACGACGGTGCAATGTATCAAGGTCATAGCAGACCACACAAACCGCACCCGGCCCATCATCCGGTCCATACTGGAAGATGCCTCGGTCAAAACGTAATACAACCGTGCCGTCCGGCTCATCCTGTCGCAGGAAGAAGCGGCCTTCCATAGTTCCATCGCCCTGCTCATAACGGAAATACGGCCCCTCCGCCTGCTCCCGGCAATAGACAAACAGGTTTTCGTACCGCGTCATCGCACTGCGGATATGGATGTCGTCTGTGCCGGCAAAGCAGAAGGACGCCGCATGCGTATCGCGCTGCTCCACCTCAAACAATCCGCCCACCATTTGCGTCACGCGCGGCGCGATGTCATACTCTGCCTGCTCAAGCAGGCAGCGCACCGTGAAGCCCTGCACTTCCAACCCATCCCACACTGCCGGTTCTGCCCGCTCAATGGTCAGATGGAGGCCTCCACTGATCAAAAAGCCATGTGTCTCGTCAACACAAGCCGCTTCCACCCAACCGTCCGCTGTGTAATATTCCCAGCGCATCTGCGAGAAAGAAAGACCGTCTCCCGACTCAAATGGGTTACGCCAACCTTCGTTCTGCATGCCCACATAAAAATGCAGCGTCATACCCACTTCAATTGGACCGGCAAGAACGAAATACAACACACTCCCCGCCTGTGGCTCAGAACCGAATACCTGCACGGCGGCATGTTCAGCATATTGCAGCGGATAAGTGATGTTGCGCGTCTCTTTCCCGCAACAGCGGAACACCCCTGCAATCGACCAAGGTATCAGCGCAGTCTGCTGCCGGGCTTCGAAACACAGGTCACCCAACAATAGCTTTTCGTGCGCAGGTAACGTGCGCCCACCTCCGTCCTCCGGCGCGACTAATAGACGCGCGGCACGGACATCAGACGGAAAAAAGCCCAGAAGCCCGAGCAGCTTTTCCCGCAGTTCATCCGTCACCTCGTCCAACAGGCTCTGCTGTAACAGCGAGAACGAGGACAGGTTTTGCAGGATGGTAATGCCCGGATCGGAGACATTAAAATTCGTCCACTCATTGGTGTACAACGGGATACGGGTCAGCGCCTCACTGAGCAGCTGCTCATAATCCTGATCGTTAAGTTTGATACTGTGCAGCATGGGATACCTCCGTCTGCGCAAAAATACTGGTTAAAAGCAGGCCGTCAGCCTACAAAGCTGACATGAACCCGGTGCTGCCCGTTGACGCCAATCATAAATGGCGTTTGCGGCAGTTCGGACAAGCTACATTCATGCACACCGTCCTGCTCCACACGGCGCGCACTGACACAGAACCGTCGGATAACTGCATCCACTTTCGCCGTACGCAGCTGCATGCCGATCCAATGCTCGTCCGGCAGTGTTCCAATGTCCCAACCCGGCGTACCAAGCGGGTCGAGCAGCTCACGAATGCGCGCGGACAGCATACGTTGGATCTGGAACGCCATGTCCTGATGGGTAGTCTCCACCCAAACGTCGACGGACAACTCGATATACATCGGTTCAGTCAAGTAAAAATCATCCGGCGCGACGGTCGCCTCGCAGCGCGAGAGCAGGAATTCGCCCAGCGGTTTTTTCAAGTTATTAAACGAATACGAACCCGCCTGATAATCCTGCATCATTACCACAACTGACACCAGACGGCTATCCCGCCGACCGCTGGGCGCACGTCCCGAAATGCACTTGACCTTAGCGACAACGGCAGAATACGCCTGCACCGCGCGCTGGAAATCCAACGGGCTAACCAGCCGGTTCTGTGCGCTAATCAGATTGGTGCCGCGCAAGCGTGCGCTTTCCACCGACTCGATATTACTGCCTGCGCTGGTTGCCACCGGATTATATACCCGATCAATATACATCATGTTTCCATAGGTACGGTTGACCGTGCCGGCAGGCAGGTTGCCCCGCATCCCCTCACAGCGCATGACACGCGCGGTCACTGCAACGTTATCCTGTGCGCGCGGGATGCGCACACGCACCCCGTCGCCAAAGCGCAACAGTCCAAGCATCCGGTCTATGAGATAGTGCCGATCCTCCGGTTTGGACTGGTCAAAGCTATCGACCTCATTCCAACGCACAAAGAACGCACTAATCTCACCGATCAAATTGTATTCTACGCGCACGTTATCCGGCTGCGCGGCGAGCATGTCGCGCATCTCGAGCTGCGTGAGCGCACCGAACTCATTGACAAACACCTCGGCGGACAGAATGTTGTCCGCTTCGAGCGAAAACGACATATTGGGCACAGCATGTTCGATGTAAAACTGTTTTTCCGGCAGCGTTTCAATGTTACGCACCTCGACCGCATTAGTCAGCAGACCGCGGATAACCGCGCGATAACGGTCCTCCTGATCAAACGCGCCTGTCTCATCGGTCAGGCGCAACCAGAACCGGCGGCGTCCCTCAATCGGGATCGGTGCAAAATCATGCGGCGGATAAAACTGCACGATGCCTGCCTGCCGCATGGCACGCGTTCCGTCCACCACGCGCAGGCGTTTAAATCCTGCATCCGTTGAATAGTAAAACTGGATTGACTCGCTTTCAAAATGCACGTTTTCCTCGATATCAAAAAACAGACTGACGGGCGATCCGCCAAACGGCTTGTCAAACCCAAGCAACAGAGAATTATCGTAATACGGCAGCGCGGAAAATGCGGTAAACGTCTGGCGGCTATGCACCAGCCGTGTCACATCCTCACGCAACGTGCCACAAATGCGCTCAACACGCTGCGGCAGGCGGCGAAAGCCAGTGTACCGATAGCGCAGCCGCACATGCAGCATGCGCGGCATATGGTGCAGACAGGGCTGCAAAAAGCAATTGTCAGCCTGCATCACACGCAGACGGATCATGCGCCCTTCCAGACCGCCGATCACACTGGGCTGCCAGTCATCCGGACAGTCGAACCGGATGACAACGTCGCCATCGCGCGAGCCGTCAAACAACGTCTGCCAATCTGCGGTGACCGGTAAACGATACCAGCCGCGACCGTTAAAATACTCGATCGCCATGCGCTGCACCCGCGTGTCCGCGCGCCCGATCTGGGTAGGCCGCGGGCGACGCTTGATAATCTTTAACGCTTCCTCTTCCTGCGCCGGCAGCAAATCGACGAGCTTATCCTCATAATCCAGCGTAAATGTCAACTCTATCTCAGCGCCCTGCTGGCGAAAAATACGGTCATGGCTGATGTAACACTCATCAAAAATAGATGCGGTCTGGCCAAACGGCAGGCAGCTGTCACAGTCAAGCTGCTCGTCGTTATGGATGATACCCTCCGGCGGGGTCTGCTCGCAGGACGAGCTGACCTCCAATCGGCCAAAATCCACGCCGCTCCGAGGCACGCTGCACGCTTCCGCGCACAACACCGCGTATTCCTCGCCAGCGATGCGCACATGACGGTTTTCTCCACCGCGTGTCAGGATGACGCCGCCGTCCTCACCCACACGGGCGTCGATGGGCTGCAAACCATCTTCCGATAGATAACTCCACCGAAAACAAGATGGGTCACTCAGATAGTCAGCTAAGCTGTCCCCCGTCACCGGGTCATAGGCATATACCATAATGGACACGCCTTCAGCCGTATCAAACAGGCTGTTATGATATAAAATGAGCGCACTGCGCGCAATATTGCCTTCAGAGTAGTCAAACAAGCTGATAGGCTTTTCGGACGGCAGGCTTTCTTCCTCTGTCAGTTCGTCCAGCATCGGGATGACCGGTGCCTCCGGTGCCGCCGCTTCCTCAATCACGGGGTTACGTAACAGTGCTTCAGGCAGCAACGGCTCGGCCTGCCAACCGCCACGCAATGGCCGAATGCAACCGTGTGTGCCTGATACACCGACAATATCGGTCAGCATCGCGCCAGTGACAAACACCTCGTTCTGCGTTTCAAACACGACACGCGATTCATCCTCGCCCGCCGCCAATAGCTTGACCCCGCGCGGCAGCAGAACGCCGGAAACCGTATCCGGAATCATATCAAATACTGCAACGCCAACCGCCGGAAACGCTGCCTGTAACGACAAATCGAGCAGGTTGATAAACTCGGTGTGGTACTTTTCCACAACCTGATTGAGCCGTCGAATATTGCCTGCAAGCTGCGAAGCGAACAGCAGCCCGATGACCGAACCGATATCCGGATTTTCCGGATGGAACGCCCATTCTGGCGTATACGACTGCGCCAGACGTGCAATCTGCCCTCGCAGATCACTTTCTGTGCGCGGGTCGATCCGGAAGTCACGTTTATTGCTCATCGTTTTCCTCCTCGGGCTGTACATTCAGGTAAAACGGAAACACCAGATTGTCCCGCTGATTGGTCTGCGCAATGACATAGCTGATGTTGATTAGCAGGCAACCGTTACGCACCATCGGATCAATGCTGACCGTTACGTCCGCCAAACGCGGCTCCTGCTCGAGTAGCACGCTGGTCAGGTCATTTTTCATCAGGCCCAGCATGGTCGGCGAGGTATCCATAAACGAATAGCTGAGTAGACGTGCGCCGAACTGCGGCTCTAACCAGCGCTCGCCACGCTGGGTCATCAGGATCAGGTAGATCGACTCCTTAACACTCTGCTCCCCGGCGGAAATGACAAAACGCCCCGTGCTTTTATCAATCTGCGGTGGGAACTTCATCCCGCTGCCCAAAAACCGTTCGTTTGCCATGCCGCTCTCCTTCCCCCTGCGTGATTATCCAACCTTAATCGGGCTGCCCGCAATCGTGGCAGCGCCGCTGCTTTCCAGCTTCAAAACGGACGCCGCCTTTTGCGTCACCGTACTGCCCTCCAGCTTGAGGGAGCCATCGGTCTTAACGGATGCCATCTTGCTGGCCTCAACCTTAAAATCGTTGGCCGATAGTTTGACCGTGCCGCTCTCACCCGACATGTCCAGCTTGATCGTATCACCCACCTTAATTGTCAGGCGGCTTTCCGCCTTGATAGTGATCGAACCTTGCTCACTTGCCGTCGAAATCACGATCGAATTTTTACCTTCCTTATCCTTGATGGTGATTTTATCGCCGCCGTTGTCCATTTCAATGGTGTGTTCCTTACCGGCAGTCTGAACGGTGATCTTATCCTGCCCACCTTTTTCATCCTGCGCGTTATCCTCAAACACAATGGTGCTGCCATGCTTGGTAACGATACGTTTAATCTTGTTTTTTGAATCGACCGAACCGGTTAGGAATTTGTTATTATCGAGCGGCACGCCGCCAAGGATATAAGGTTTTTCGATATTGCCGTTCTCAAAGGCGAGCAATACCTGATCGCCAATTTCCGGCAAGAAGTAATAGCCCCATTCCTTACCGGACGCGGGCTGTACCAGCCGCGCCCAGTGCAGCTCATCCGCGCTTTCATCCCGCGTAGGGATGCTCACACAAACGCGGCCGCCCATGCTCTGGTCATAGTTCCGTGTGACCGTGCCGATCATAACACCGAACACACGCTCGTCGCCAGTTTCGGTTTTGGTCACCTGCTTTTGCGTTATATCATCAATGATGTCGTAAAGGCTCATAATAATCCTCCCAAACCGCTGGCGATCGAGGACGCACCGCTAAGCGATGCACCATATTTCGCGGTCTTACCGACCAGCCGAGTTTTATATCCGTCCATACTGCTAAACTGGTGCGTGACCGTTGTAATATAAAAGCTGTTGTCCGCAGGCGCGCCCATACCTTTCACGTCTAAGAAACGGCCGGGGGACAGGTCTGGAATACCGATGCAAGTCGCCTCAAACGAGCCAAGCCGGTAACGCATTTTTTCAAACAGGGAGTCCGCGCGGGCATCCGCGTCCTGTTGGGACTGGATGGATGCGTCGATGTAGACCTTCTGCGCCTTGTTGACTAATACACGCGCCTTGCTTTCGATGCCTGTATCCTGCGACAGCTTTTTGCTCGCCTTCACCAGCTTGCCTGTACCCGCATCGACCGAGCGCGTCTCGACCTCTCCCACTAAGCCGCTGACACTATATCCGACATTAAACTCGAGGATACCAGCGCCAACCGCCAGCTCAGCCTGCGCATTTGTGTCCGCTTTGGCCGGACGGAAGTAGATCGTATTCTTATCCGCAAAAAACTCATAATTAAAGCGTTTTGCCGCCTTGACGACAAACTCATAATCACTTTCCGACACCATCTCGATCGTTGTTGCCGACGTGGACTGACCGCCCGACAAACCACCCATCAGGTTCCCGCCCAGTCCGCCGGCCAAGCCACCGGCTGGACCGCCGTCTGGCGTCGCTACAACCTTTAACGACATATCCTGCATCAAACTGGAATAGACGCTGCGTGCAAAAATCTGTTCGACCGCCGCGCTATAAGAAGCTGCAGCAATTTGCTGCGAATACCGGCTTGCCATCATAATTCCCTTGATATCCATGCCGGTCACCTCGATATAAGGTAAGCCGCCTGCGTCATAATGGAAATCCAGTCCGGCGACAAATCCGTGGAACACGGTCTGTCCCACACCCAAATAGCCCAGCACGATATCCAGCGTATTACCGATGCATACCTGCTTTTTAATGTCGCTATACCGGAAGGATGCAGCACTCTGGTCATATACATTGTAAATGCGGAAGCTTGCCACAGACGCCTCAAAGTCGCTTGTGACCTCCACATGGATTTCGTCTATCACATAGTTATTATTGTTCTGGAATGCCGAACCGGCAAAAAAGATGGCTGCCTGCGGCGATTCAAATTCCATATAGGTCTTTTTCAGCGTAGCAAACGTTAACTTGTTTGCCGCGCCTGAAATGCTGCCAGCCGCACCCGAAAGCGCGGAGGTAACGCTGGATAATAAACCCATTCCTATCCTCCTGCGTTCAGAAGCCGGTAATATTCAACAGATTACCCACCTTCTGCCCGACACTGCTCTTCTGTTTATCATCAAAGCATTCGTTAAACTTGCTCGTATTCCACTTGGTGTTCTCCGCCGAGCTGGTCAGCTGCTGCGTGATGCGCAGCGTGACAACGCTATGGATCGGCCTACCCGATACTGAAAACATGCCATATTGCACATTAACGTCCGTCAGTTCGCCTGAAAAGGACATATCCGCCCACTGGAAGGTAACGAAGCGGTTTTCCTCCTCCACCGTCGACGCAATCAGGCCATTACTCTGCGGCTGTACCGTATAACCACTCCCCAACGAGTGGACCACCGAGGAAACGTCGGTAACGATGTCATTTGCAGACACGCGAAACTTATCTGCCATAAACGCATCCTTGACGTTAACATCGTTAAACACCAGATCAACCGTCATGATAATCGACGGAGCGCGGCAACTTTGGTTATGCACGCCTGCTTCGAATTGGACCTGCATGCCGCGCATCGGCACGTTTTCCACGCTTGCAGAAAATCGGATGGATGCCGGGTTGTACTGCACCTCCAAATAACGGGTACCTGTGGTGTCGATCAGGCTTTCATTGGTTAGACCGCTGCGGTTGAGCATTTGCGCGGTCATCGCAGCAATGCCTGTCCTGCCCGCAGACGTGCCGGATGCCGCAGACGAACCGCCCGTTCCAAAAATCAGCACGGCTTTTTTGATATCACCGGTCACGCTGCTGCCAAGGTTGGACAGCGTACTCATCACAGACATGCCATTCCCCCCTTACAAGCTCAGGTTGAGTAGATTGCTCACCTTCTGGCCAGCCGAAGCCAGCGTATGCTTCTGTGTCAACATGGTTTCAAATTGGGTTTTCCACCGCTGCCTATCGGTGGAATCCAGATCCTGACACAAACGCATCTGTACCTCGGCGCGGATCGGCCTACCTGACACGGAAAACATTTTATAGGTAGCCTGTAGCTGACTCAGGCGACCCGTAAACGAAAAATCTGCCCATTGGAACGTCATTGACCGGGTATACGGGTTACGCAATGCGCTGATCAGACCTTCGACATAGGGCTGCACAGTGAAGACTGAACCGGTAGCCATAGTGGCCAAATTGGTTGCGGTAGTCGCAGATACACCTGTTGTCATCTTATCGAACATAAATGCGTCGTAAATATTCATCTTGTCAAACACCAGCGTTGTGGTGAGTTCAATACGCGGTGCAGTGACGGTATCGTTGGACGTGATCTGCTGCTTGCCGTCCGAACAGGTGTTATGCACTTTTTCCGAAATATTGGTCGAGTACATCTGTAAAGAAGAAGGGTTAAACTGCACATAAAAAACCTTATCCGTACCCATTACTCCTGCCCTATTCGCTGCGAAGTCGGACGAATTTTCCAGTTTGGACAAAGTATGCGATATAAAATCGGACTGTTTTTGCTGCAAAGCACTCAGCGACGACAATTTGCCCAGCTGCTGCTGCTTTAGTTCCAGCGCCTCACCGTTCGCACGTACATCGTGCACGACCAGACAGGCTTTGTCCGTCAAGCCGGTCAGGCTGCTTACCAAATCGCTTCCAATCGCCATGTGTTCCCCTCCCCTCTGTCGTTTTGCTTATCTGCCGCGCCGGACGCGCTCCATACGCAGGCGCTTTTCCATCTGACTGTAAACCTTATCTGAAATCGTGCCCAGCTGCCGCGCCAAGGTGCGGTTGATCAGCTCGGTCACATCCTCGCTCATCCGCTCAACCGTTTTTCGTTGGGTTTGCTCGATCTGCTGGGTTTCCACACGCTCCTGTTTCTCTGTAACCTGCGTCTGCTCCAGCTGGCGCACAGTTTGCCGCTGCTGTTCCAACTGCTCAAGCAACTCCTCGCTCACCGCGTGTTGCTCGGTCTTATGCACAAGCGGCAACGGCGCTGGTGACATATCTGCTTGCGGCACATCGCGAACAACCTGTTGCGGCAATGCATGCCGCACAACCTCCTGTGCCGCTTCATGCACCAGCGTCTGCCGTGCTTCATCCGGCAGTGTAATATGTACCAATTCCTCTGGCGGTATTTCGGTTTGTGCTGCCGCTGCATTGAATGCCGCCGGTGTTGCCGACTGCAATTGCAGCGGTAACCCTGCGGATGGATCTGCTTCATACTGCATGACTGCCTCAAGCATACGCCGCGTCGGCTCATCCGCCTGGCTCAGCAACGTCCGCGCATCCGGCGATAATTGCAACGTCGGCCGTTCAGGTACAGGCTGGGCAAGCAATTCGCCCAGAACCTGCTCAGGATGATCGAGTGCGCGCAACGCATCGTTGATCATGCGGCCGGTATCTGCCTGCCGCGTTTCGCTGCGTTGCTGCCGAATCTCCTGTATGCGGGCACGCTGCACCCGTTCCAACATTTCCCGGTTTCGACGGTCGATCAGGTCGAGCTGCTCCCGTAGCGTATGGGTCTCAGCCTGCACAGTCTGCCGCTGAGCCGACTTCTCCTGACGTTCACTCTCGACGAGATGTTCGGTCTGCACTTCGGATATCTGTTCACTCCTATGCTTACTTTGATAGGTCGAACGCATTTGGCGTATTTGTTCGAGCACTTCACGCGCATGATGCGCAAGCGTACTATGTTCGCTGACCGTGTTCGCCTGCTCAGTCTGTTCGCGATCATGCACGACAGTTTCCGCTGTATGCAACGTTTCTGTCAAGATCTGCTGCAATTGCAACTGGCTGACTTTTCCATGCCGCTGCCGTATCTCGCGCACACGCTGCTGATAGTACTGCTCCAGCGTATCTCGCGTGGTCTGATCCAGCCGGTCAAACTGCTCGCGTAACGTTTCCTGTAATTCCTCAACCGGCAACTCAATCATGCCGGTTGCGCCGCCACTTGGAGGCAGCATAGTCAACGACAGTGCCTGCTGCGTCTGCTGTAACAACATGTCACCCAACTGCATCTGCACTTGCTGCGTCTGCTCGTTACGGTTTAACAATTGCTCCAGCAGGTGCGATTCCTGCGTCAACTGGGTCGTACTGCGCTCATCGCGCTGCAGCGTTATGCCGCCATTCGACGGTGCTTGCACATAACAGTTTTCAAAGCGGAACACCGTGTTATCAATTGACTGCTGCAATGCCTGCCGCAGATCGAGCGTCAACCCACCTGTGACCACACCACGATGCAGCGCAATCGCCAGCGACTTTTCCACGGTGTTGTATAGCACCGCTTCGGCCAGCCGTGAAAACACCTGTTCCTCATTTTCCGGTGCGGGCAGCAAGTCGCCGCTCTCATAATGATTTTGCAGGTATTGCAGCGTCATAGTCTGCCCACGGTCGACTGTATGCTGCCGCAGCTCAGCCAACTGAAGCTGGCTATTCACCCGGAAATGCTCGGCCAGACGCATTTCGCGCGTGCCAACCTGTTCTGTGGTGTTCATGGTGCTGGTCAGCAACGCACCGACCTCACGGTAAATCTCCGCGGTCTGCAAGCGGCGGTAAATATCGCTGTGCAGGAAATACCGTTCGCGCGTGGTTTCCTCACCCGCAGTCTGCGTCATAGACGCTTCCTGATGCCGGTGCGTTCCGCGCGCCTCCCCTTCCGCCGTCTGACGGCTTTGGTAGAGCTGATAAAGCGCGGTCAAACGATTGATACTCTCGCTCTGCGCAAACAGCTGCCGTACCTGCCGCATGAACAGAGAAACATCCGTTATACCAGCTTTACGCAGCATGCTGGAGATATACACCGTATCCTGATAGGTAAACGGCGTATTCTGTGTCAGTAAAATGCGATTGACAATGTGATTGATGACCTCGAGCGATACGCCCTGATACATCGAAACGTTATTCTGTGTGACCAACGTGGTCATACCGGGCGGCTCTTCGGTTTCCTCTGGCGGTGCGCTCATCAGCAGCAGCAAATCCTTAGGCGTAAACTGCACAGAAAGCAGGCTGTAATTTTCTCGGATACGGTCGCTAAAATCATCGTGCACCGTAATACGGCCCGCTGCCGTTTGCAGCGGGATCGGTTCTTTCAGTGTCAGCACGGCTTAACTCTCCTCGCTGGTTGACGCTGCGACAATGCCATCCGAACCTACACTGTTCTCTGCATCCTGCTGCGCCAACGCCTGTTCGATCGCGTGCTCGCGCGCCTGCTTGTCCGCCGCGGCCTGCTTTTCACGCTCTGCCGACAGCGCCGCCTCTTCCTGCTCACGCTGCTGCTGCGCATCTTCGCCGGTTTGGTCTTCGATCGCCTTCCGATCCAGTTCCGCTTGCGCCTCGCGCTCCGCCGACAGCGCCGCCTCTTCCTGCTCACGCTGCTGCTGCGCATCTTCGCCGGTCTGGTCTTCGATCGCCTTCCGATCCAGTTCCGCTTGCGCCTCGCGTTCTGCGCGCAAGGCATCCTCTTCCGCCTGACGCGCCTTCTGCGCTGCATCGCCTGTCGCATCATTGAGCGCCTGTTGATCTTTTTTCAACTGCGCCTCACGCGCAAGCCGGTCTGCATCCGCCTGCTTAGCATTTGCCGCCGCCTGCTTCTGCGCCTCAGCCTGCGCCGTCTGCGCTTCTGTTTTGGCTGCTTCCATCATCTGCGACCGCTTGGGGTTGGGGTCATTCGGCAGGAACGGAATCGCCTCCGACCACGGCGCGTCGACACAGAGCAACTCACGGTAGGCAATCGTTGTGGTTTCAATAAACAGGCCGGACTTTTCTGCGTCCATTTGTCCGTATTCTTTCTTTGTCACGGTGCAGCCTGTAAAGGTGTACACACGCGAGGCCGCGCCGAAATTATTGGGATTTCGGCTCACCAGTAAGATGACCGGCAGCAACAATTCTGCGCCAAGCGGCAACGGGTCGATATAATCCACGCCGATATAGCGCTCTACTTCAAAATAAAAGGGTTTGCTGATCGGTTTGCGGCGCATATGAACATAATCGTTCAAACCGCCCTCCTGAATCAGTTCAAACTCCACCTCTTTGGAAAACGCCCGAATCGACCGACAGGGCAAATCCATAACGCCTTCGACGCGCAGCATAAAATTATAGCTGGGCACCGGACTCATGCCGGCGTTCATGACGAACTGATTTCCTGTGGTGATATCGCGGCTGCCGCTTGAGGCAACGCCGTAAATTTCCTCAAAGCTCTGCGACGTAGAGGACGCTGCATCCGAACCACCGGTGTTATCTATATCCGCCATGCGTCATCCCCCTTTCTGTCTCATCGTTTACGCCGTCCAAGCTCCAAAATACTTTTTTCCTTCGGTTTGTTGTCCGAGGGCGTTAAACTGCTGTTGATCTGCGAGATCTCCTCACACCAGCGCCTGCGGCTGCTGTGGTCAAGCCGCATCACATCCTCGCTGCCCCAGTGGAAGTAATACGAGATAAAAGACATCTCGCGGTACAACTCCTTTTCCGGATACAGTTTTAGCCCTCTTGTGTAAAATTTACCGGCGCTTCAAACACCTTACCGCAGTCCGGGCAGACAACCGTCATCTTTGGCGGCTCAACATTATTGATGCGCTGGTACATATCCTGCAAAAACGCAAGGTCAGCCGTGAAAAACCGCTCGACGGTTGTTGGCATCACGCTGTCCACGCCTTCCAACTCGGTAATCACACTGGCCAGCACAACAATCGTCAGGTAGGACGGATTGCTCAGCACACGCGGATCGCGTGTGGCATTGATCTCGTCGCCAGCCGTCGCCAACCGCATCTTACCGCGACGATGTACCTCGCCAGCTTTGTCTACAAAGCCCTTGGGCAGCTCAAAATCATAAACAGTGGTCATATTTACAGTCCTCTCACAGTTGCAGCCATATGCCGCATGCGCTCATGCCGCCTTCTTCGAAAAGCGGTATGCGGCGCGCACCGCAGGTTATCCACTGCGGCGCGCGCTGCCTGCCAAAATGATTTTAGTTCGGGATCACAAGTTCCTCATAGGCGATCTCGACCGACTCGATAGCGACCTCGCTGGTCGATGCATTCAGGTCGGGGCCGTTATACTTGCAGACCCATGCGTCGCGCAGGATCCACGACAGGGTAGAATCTTCGCTGCCGTCTACCAGCGCCTCAGGCGCGTCCTTGGTGACGATGTCGATCAGCTCAATGCTGACATTGCGGCGGATATCCTCCTTGCGGTGCTCAGAAACGCACTCAGCAATCCACTCCTTGAAATCCTGACCGCGGGTGTAGCCCATTTTGAGCGTGATATTCCCATGCTTAACCAGACCGGGAATCTTGACCGGTGCAAGCGAACCCGAGTTACCCTGGCGGAACTCGATTACGTCGACTGTGGCATCGATACCGGTGACTTCGCTAAACGCGGCAAAGCCACTGACCTCATCGACCGTAACGATGAAGTTCATTTTAGTTAACGGATAATACATACCCGAAGAATTCGTAACAGGCATTGATTATTCTCCTTTTCCTATCAGTAATACACTTGCTTCTGTGCGAAAGGGCTGGGCTTATTCCGCAGCAGCCTCGCCGCCACCGCCGCTGGACTCCGCGGTGAACTGCGTGACGCGGAAGATAACGAACTCAGCCGGACGGCTGGGCGCAATGCCAATCTCGCAGATCAAGCGGCCGTTCATAATGTCGTCCTGACTCATGGTCGACGGGCCGATGTTGACGAAGAACGCTTCATTTGGCGTATCGCCCGCCAGCATACCCGAGCGGAACATCGTCTCAAGGAAGGAGGACACGGTCATCTGCACGCGACCCCACAGGGAAGAATTGTTCGGCTCAAAGACCACCCAGTTGGTGTTATTCCGAATCGACTGCTCAACATAGATGAACAGGCGGCGCACGTTGATATACTTAAACGCCGCATTGCTCGACGCAGTACGCGCACCCCATACGCGGATGCCCTGACCGGGCAGCGCACGAATCAGGTTCACGCCGCGCGGATTGAGAATATCCTGCTCGCGGGTTGTGTAATAGGTGGACAGACCGGAGCACTGCACCGTTTCATTCGCAGGCGCCTTGTGTACGCCACGCGCCACATCGGTGCGCGCATATACACCGCAAACTGCGCCGGACGGGGGAACGAAGCCAGGCTTCTTGGCCACCGGGTCGTACACCTGAATCCACGGATGGTACATCGCGGCATAGGTGCTGTCGATCATCTCACGGTAAGCGATCAGATCACCGGTCTTGGTCATCTCCTGCGGCATATCAATCACCGCAAAACGGTTCTTCTCGTTCTCACAATGGGTCACCAACGACACGACAACCTCGGGAATGGTCACACCCGGTACTGCAATGATGCTCACAACCGGGTTTTCCAGAAATGCCTGAATGCCGGTGCGCTTGGTGGGACCACCGTCCACGCCGATGAATACACCCGCATTGACCGCAGAGATCGAACCATCCGAACCGCCGCTGAGTACGATCGTGCCACTGGCCTGTTCTTTACCAAAAATTGCGGAAACCGGGTTGACCAACTCATCGCTATCCGCCAGCTCTACGGATACCAGCTGGCTACCGGCCATGCGGCGCACCAGATAGTTGCTCGACAGTGGATTAAGCGACAGGCCGGTATAGCTTTCCGCTTCGCCGTCCGCCCGGACGGTAACGTCCATCTCCAGCGAGTAGACAACCGTCTTCGGTACAATACCGATATCGACCGGATCCCCCGAGAAGGGACGTTCAAAGGTCACCGTGTTGTCAAATACCGCCGTAATGCGGTTGACCTCACCTGCAAACTCGACCAGATCACCCTCACCAAAGCCTGCAACCGACTTGGCAACATAAACCGTTTCGTCCTCCTTGGAAATCAGCTGCATCTTGCGACGGTTGGCGCTGGCAAGGGTTACACGGATACGGTTGCCCCAACGCCCCTCGTTCGCTGCGGTCAGTTTAAGGATACCCTGCTCCGCGGAAGCGATGGTTGCATTCTCCGGTATAACACGCGCGACATAGCAGCGTGTACCACCGTTGGCGAAAAACTGCTCGACGCTGTATGCAAGATAGCGGTATTCGCCATGGGAATATTCGCTCAAATAGCCGCCAAACTGCCGTGTAAAATCAGCAAAGCTGGTGACCAGACTAGGGGCTCCGATGGTCGGCCCCTTGACGGCCATGCCGACAAAGCCCGCAGTCGACGTACCGACGCCCTCAATTGCGCGGGGCGTTGAATCATATTCCTCTACATACACACCGGGAGATAAGTATTCAGCCATAATTTGTCCGGTTTTAAGCACGTTGTCTTAAAACCAGCCTCCTTTCTATGTTTTCAATTTAGGAAACGCATATTTTCAGATAATACCGCATCATTCGACAAAAACGATTTTTAACAATGATGCAGCATTGCCTTTACTCCTTGCGGCTAATAAACCACCTTCATTTGTCCGGGAGAGGCAATGCGCACGCAACCGCCGTAGGAACAGGTGAGCGTGGCATCTGTGGATAGCGCCGGTTTTCCGCCGATCATCGGCGTACCCGCACAAGTCCAGAGCCCAACCGGGACCGGAATGCAAGGCATGGGTGTAAGCACACCCAGCGCAGCTGCCGTCGCAGCTGCCACCTGCGGATTTGCCATCGAAGTACACATACCGCAAGGGGTCACGTTAGTCATCGGCGCGGCGTCCATAATCGTTGCCGCCGGCGCGCCGCCGACCAATACCGTTGCTTGCGAGGTGACGAGAAGCTGTCCCGGCGCTATGCCCATGGTGCATTTCACCGAAGCCCCCGAAACCACCGCTGTTGCCATAATCTTTCACCCTCCTTTACATGGTTCCGTCCCAGATTCCGCCCGTCCCTCAGGAGGAGAGCGGAGCGTGACAGAGTCCGGCAGTGCAAAATCGACCAATTGATAGAAATCCCTGCCGCCGCTGCGCCACCGTACCAGCCACCTTCGGTCTGACGCGTCCTCCGGCACGCGAAGCGCATAGTGGCCTTGCGGAAGTACCGCGCCAAGGATGCGCCTTGCAACCGGGAAGTAATTGCCGAACGGATGCTGCAACGGCTCAGACAGTCGAAATTTCTGGTCACTACACCGCTCCACAATCTCAATCGGCTCATATCTGCAATCATCCGGGTTTACCACCGCATAATAAGTGCGGTCGAGCGCCAGATGGTGCGGATTGAATAAGTTCAGGATGCGGCGACGTTCGTCATAGGTCTGTGCCAGACAGGCCGCATCGGCCATACGCACCGCATCAATCTCCTCAATATCCGGCCAGATGCCTGCAACCGTGCCGCACGGCCAGCGGGCGGCATAATCCTGATCCGGCACCAGATGAATCTCAGCGAGCGGCATCTGACTGGTTAGCAGCTCGTTTTTCAGTGCAACCGCTTTGGGATAAAACGACCTTGCCCGGACCTCTAACGTGCAGTCCTCCTGCGGGAAATCCAAGAACACTAGCTTGCCGTCAGAACGGTACATCGGACACAGTGGTTTGCCATTGCGTGCAAAACTGATGTCTCTCTGTTCGATCTCTCGGCCGGTCGATGTGTCGATCAATCGCACGACCAGCCCTGCGCGATGCCGGATAATCACCGTTGGCTCCATAGCATTCCTCCTTTGCGCTCACCCATGTCGCATCTACCACAAGTTCAGGCGGAACTCCGCATCGGTAACGCGAGGCGTATCGGCGAAGATTTCGCTGGACAGGAACACAGGCGCAGCCTTGTAAAACAGACTGACCTGATAAGGCTTGTTGATTGCCGACCAAACACGCACCTTATCCTCCAAACTCATACGGGCCGGGGAAAAAATGATAGGTGGTTCCTCGTCCTCGAGCCAAGATTGTAAAGCACGCGGTGAAACAGACGAACTGTCGTTGATGATCTGGGCCGCGCGACCGATAATCTTTTGCACGTCGCCGCCCTTCAGCCCCATCTGGGACGAACCGTTGAGGAACAGCATATAGTACAGGCTGTATGGTCGGGACGGGCGGCGCAGCCGTGTGCGTCCGCTGCTGACCATCGCAGGGACAGCTACCTCGCCTTCCTCACGCACATCGTAAAGATACAGCCCAAGGATGTAGTCTACATCGCTTTCCGCCGGGGTAGATACTTCAATATTATTGGGAGAAGGGATGGGTTCCGGGCACATCTTTTCACGCAGCGTGCGCACAATATAGTTGGAAACATCCGCTATGATTGGATAATCCGCCATATTTTCTTGCCCTCCCCTTTCAGCCGGTCAGCAGCGCGGTGAGTAGTTCATCCGCAGCGAGTTGGATTTCTTCGTTCAGTGCGATCGCCAGCCCCGTACCTGTAATAGACTGACACTGGATGCCGAACTGTCCGATAGCATAATCCTCCGGCACATAGATATCATTTTGGAACTTCGTAGCACAACTGAGATACTCTACCTTTTCCCCTGTCGTATCTCGCTCGACCAGATCGGAATACATGCTGAACGTATAATAGTTCAGTCCACGCGCGATGGTTGCCGACTGATACCGGTTGCTCCACACATGGCGCATGCCACCCAATGCGGCCAGCACTGGCGTAGGCACATACTCACCGGTGCTGTCCGATAAGTCGGTGAATACATAGGGATTACCGCTTGCCAACGCCTGATTTGCCAAGGCGGAAACCGCATCTGCGGCATTCTGCGAACCGGACTGATCGGCATAGCCGCACAGTGCAACAATACGCGCCAACGTCTGCTCATTACCTCTGAGCGAGGATAGATCTACTCCATCCATCAATGCGTTAAGCTCATCCGCCGAACGATCGGCTTGCAACGCGGATTCATAAGCATCCGAGCCGTTAACAATAAACCCTTCCACCAGCTCGATCGCATCGTTATAGCTGCTGTCGCCGTTAACATCGCGCTCGATCGCCATTTTTTGATGTAAATCTTTGAGGGCCGGGAACACGGATGCGGCGTTACCGTCGAGCATGCCTCCCAATGTGTTGAGTTTGTCTTCCAACAGGCCGATAGAGGATGCATCGTTGCCGTCCGCCCCAATGATATCCGAACACTCTTTTTGCAACGTGCCGATCAGGTTTCCTGCCGAGCCTTCCGCCATTTCAGCCATTGCGCCTTCGATATCCGCGTTGAGCGCATTCAGCTGCTTTTGCAACGCCGAAGTATCCTTTCCAGCACCCGCATTATTGATCTGGTTTTGCAGATCAGTCCGCTGCTGCTGCAACTCAGCCAGCGCGCTATTCTGCTCGGCCTGCAAGCCTGCAAGCTCCTGATCCAACTCCGCAATCTGGTCTTCAATCTGCTGCGCGCCGGTCAAGTCGTTCTTATCCAGCTTGCTCATCATTTCCATCTGCAAGGCACTCTTTTCTGCCAGCAGCTTGTCGATTTCGTTGCCACCTGCATTCAGTTCCAGTTCACGCTTTTTCTGCTGCAAAAACGCGATATGATCATCCACCGTGCCGTTCAGTCCCTCGGCAAAATCATCGTCCGGCACACTGTCATAAAACCCGAGCGCCTGTTCCAGCCGCTGGTCGATGAATTTGATGCCTTCGTCATTGGTCAGTCGCAGGCATTTGGCAGTGATATAGGCTTCCAGTTCGGTGCGGGCAGTGTTCGCTTCGCTCGCGCCCTGCCGCGCCAAGTTGCTAAGCAGCGCCTGCGCGGCATTGGCACTTTTCTGCTTTTTGTAATCTGTGTTTTCGCCAGCCTTCAGTTTTGCCTCGTAGGCCGATGTGGCCTTAGGCAGCAGCACCGAATCCAGTTCGTCCAGTTCGACCTTCTGATTGGAGACTACGGCGTTCTGGATATGGTCAAGCGCCAGCATCCGCGCAACCGTATCGTCACAGCCACTATGGTTATTGGCCTCGGCCTGCGAAATCAACTGCTGGCTGAGGTTGTACTCCTCCTCGCTGGCAACCGTCGTACCCGGGTCAAGCACCTTGCCCTGATATTCGATCAGCGAAGTGGAAACATTGGAATAGCTGTCGTTCGCCGCGGTTTGTAGAGCGCTGTCTGTGCCATCGGCCGCGATGGGCTCACCCTCCTCGCTCTCGGTATCCGCCATATGGGTCAACTCCTCGGTATAAACCTTGAGTTCCGCCTCCACAATGGTGAACACCTCAACGCGCCGAGAAGCATCCACTGCGTCCATCACTTGCTGCACGCAATCCATCTCGTCCGCACCGCCGTCGTTGGCGGCCAGTACATCATAGTAACGCTGCAACGCTTCCAGCGCCGCATCCGCATCGTCTGTCGTCGCGTTATGTACATTGAGCGCGTAGATTTCTTCAATACGCGCCATTTTTTCCTTGCCGGCGGCGCTGTCGCTCTGCTGATCCTGCATCAGATCGTACTGGTTCTTCAGTGGGAACAGTTCTTCCAACCCTTCCAGATCATACGGGTCGTTGATGTCCTGCAAACTGACCTCCTGCCCGGTGCGCAGATCATATGTCTTACCGTCCGACTTGGTATGGTGGGTCAGATATAGGCCAGTAAGCGAATCGGTCGTGACCGGTGTCCCGGCCGTGGTGATATCCGCCAGACTGGATGCAGTCGTGATGTCAAACCACGCGCCATCTGCCAGCTCGGATTTATAATATATCCTGTTCTGCCCGGATTCCTCCGCCGAGGTTTGCGCAACTTCATAGATTGAGTCGCTGAGCGCACTCAGATGGATCAGGTGCGTGCCGATTAGCAGCGTGGAATCCTCAATGCTGTCATATTTAGCCGCTGTAAATTGCACAGCCTTCGTCTCGTCCCATACCGCGCCCGAAACCACCCAAGCCATCAGGCTAATTAACACAGCTACCAGCGCAGTTAGGCCGATCCATCGTCTATGTCGAATCATATTTCCCTCCCCGGTTTTATTCCTCAGTACTGCGCCATACGGTCTGCCCGGTCTCTTTCAGATACGCAGTACAGATTTCATTGCAGCCACTGTCATACAGTACCACACAGATATCCCCGACGCTTGCTGCAAGCATGGTCATGTAGCGTAGCGAGCTATCCAACGCGGTCGGTTCGGATGTGCCAACCGCCTTACCGTCATCGTAAGTGACGAGGAAATACGCTGCCCCTACCGACGCATCAATTGAAAACTCGAGTTCGGTCATCGTCATATCCCCAATTTTTTCGGCGGACATGGTATAGGTGCCGATCTTCTCTTCCGTTTCGGTTGCGCTGCCTTGGAAAAAATCAATGGTATCGCGTGGCACGCGTGCGTCAATCTCGCACTCACCGACGAACTCATCGCCATTGTACATACGCAGCGTCAACGTAGAGGTTTCTCCATAATCGAGCGCCAAGTGACGGATCTCCTGTTCAATCGGCGTACGCTCACCGATCTGCTGGCCTTCATACCACAATTCAAAGTGCGTAACCTCGGGCGTATACCCATCCGGCACTTCTACGCCGAAGGTGAACACCATATCCTCCACCGATGTATACAGGTGATAGTATGCGCCGTCCGGCGTGTCGATCTCAGCGAAGCTGTCCGCCGCGGAGCCGCTATCGGTCGTCAGGGATTCCCCTTTAAAATACTTGGTCACAGCACCGCACGTCAGCCGGTCAAACGAATACAATAGCTCATTATAATCGCTGAGCAGATCAATCGTCTCTATCTGTGCCGCCTGATATTCCTCCAGCTTATCGCTGACCTCCTCATAAGTGGCCTTACCCAGTTGGTTCAGCGCGAGCAACTGGTCGTAATCGCTCTTGAGGTCACTGGCGCTTTTCTGCATAGCACGATAAGCATTTTCTGCGGACACAATATTTTCATATTGGGTGGCGACTTCCTTACGCAACGCCTCCTCGGTGCTGTCCTGCTCCGTTTTGGCATTGGCATATTCCATGCAGGCGGTATAGAGCGCGTACATCTCGTTTTCAATGTAGCGCGTACCCGAGATCTCACCCTTGAGCCATTCCTTAGTAAAGGAGAAAAACAGGATGCGGAATTTGCCCGCCCACGGGCGGTCCAAATCGGTCAGCATCTCTTTATACGCAATTTGAAAGGCTGCATAGTCAATATCCTGCCCATTTTTGGCTGCATTGACAAACGACATGATGCGGTTTAGTTTACCGCCATATTGATTGCGCATCAGGCTTTCATACGCGTTTAGGTTGAGCAGCGCGGTCGAAGCAGACATTTTCGCCGCGTAATAGCCGTGATCGTTTTCCAACGTATAAGCTGTGATTTCCTCCAGCTTTTCGCGCGGGATCGCAGCGGTGAACATACTGTTAGCAAACGTATAGCCAGTAGTTACGTCCATGCCGATGATATCGGAAAGGTTGCTTTTCGCCGTCTCGAAATTCCGTTTTTGGGTGGTTAGCTCGGTCTCGAGCGTCTCTACCGACTTTTGCATCTTATCAATATCGGCCTGCGTGGCGTCGCCAGTACGCAGCCGCAACTGGTTGCGTTCCAGCCCAGTCTTGGCAGCTTCCAGCCGTTCTTCGGTAAATGCAATCTTTTCCTGCAACACATAGGCTTCCAGATAGGCCGTGTTGACCTCAAGCAATGCTGCATACCGCAAGTCGGCCAATTCATGCTGCATGGTGGTAATATCCGCCTGTAACGTAATCGGCTTGATCTGCATATCATATTCCTCGGTCAGATCGAGCTTTTCCGGGAATTTAAAGCTGAGCAGCGGCGTCCAGCGGAACGAAGTCAGGTTTTTGACCTTAGCCTTGATCGCGTCAACCGCCTCGACATATTTAATTTTTTGCAGCGTTATCTCATTGGTCTGTTTTGAGATATCCGAACTGTTGGCGATTGCCTGCGCCTGCGCCTGTGCTTGGAGCAGGGTCTTGTTGGCAGCGCCAGCATAAGCCGGACAGGCGGCCGCTGCCAGCAGTGTCGCCACCAGTGCTGTGCCGGTCAGCCGGCGAAGCAGGGTATGCTGTTTCATCGTCCGCCTCCTTTCCTGCTGCAAATTCGTATTTTTTGTCCTTACGATGCGAGGGAAATCGAATAAAAGTCAAATCGCTCCCCGTTTTCCTCGCTGGTATAAAAGGTATAAAGCAAACCGTCACGCGAGAATGAATGGATGTACGCCAGATAGGTCTGGTCATACTCAATGACGTTTGCAACTTCCTCAAATGTACTCTCGGTCTGCATATCGACTTTTGCAAAGCGCAACGCGCCATCATCTTGCAAGCTGTTGATTGTCACGGCCTCGGATAACAGCACCGGGCTTTGGCCCTCGTATTCCGTAATGCCCAGCTGCGCGGCGACTTCGCTGACCGAAGTGCAGGAGACACTGTCTATCATAATCTCATCCGATGGGATAAACACCGAACCCACTGTCCACTCCGGTTCAATCGACTCAGATCCGTTTTTCAGTTCGCAGATAATGCCGATCTCCTGCATATCAATACAGGATTCATCCTCCGAGGTATACAGCATCTGCTCACCGGTATACATCTGCGCGGCCTCTGCCATCGTCTTGCCGAGCAATTCGTCATAAACGATCTCGCCGTTGCGGAAAGTGCCCGCGTAGATCGCGCTACCGCTGGCATTATACAACTTACCCGTGCCCATACGCTTGCCACGGGAGTATTCGCCGTCATACTCGATTACACCGCTGATACGGTATTCCTTGCCCATGCCGTCATACAGGTTGTCGACAAACTCGCCGGTATAACGCACGCCTTCCCCCGGATAGTACAATGTGCCAGTACCGTTGTATTTGCTACTGGCAAACGCGCCTTCGTAGACGAGATCGCTGTTGGCATCATACAGCGCCCCGTTTCCTTCCGCCACGCCGTCCTCAACATTACCGACATAAGCGACATAGCCTTCACGCGCGGTCACACGCGCTCGCCCGGAGTAAAACTTGAGTACGAGCGAGTCATACCGGTAGGTCGGGTCGCCCGTACCGCCTTGCGCCATCCATCCCGAACCAATCTGCCAAAGCACAATCAGACAGACCACAAACAACGAGATCACGATCGCGTAAGCCAGCCGTTTGCTGACCAGCCAGCGGAACATCGGATAATAATCCTTTTTGTCCCGCGGACGGACATCGAACATCCGGCTGAACGCCTGCCGCAGTTTGGAAATAATGCGCGTCTGCCAGAACGAAGGCGTCAGCAGCAGGCGGAATTTGTTCCAGAAGCTGACCGCCTTGGCACGGAACGCCGAGATCAGCGTATTAAACAATCGGTTCAAAAAGCTGTCGGCCTCCTTTCAGCCACAGGGCGGATGGATGGATCAATGTACAATGCCGAACAGGTCGTAGCGCGCTTCCTCGCCTGCCCCTGCATTGAAGTAATGCTCACAGGCGAACAAGTACCAGCGTGCCACGCCGTCCTGCGGGCACAGCCGCAGAATAGCCAGAAACAGGTTTCTTGCCAAATAAAAATCATTCTGATAGAAGCAGCGGATGGCCTCCTGCAACCGGGCATCATACTGCTCGCGCTGCGCGCGTTCCAGTTCGCCATAGCAATCCAGCACTTCATACAGCTTGTAAGACGTTTTACCGTCCATTGCAGTGAAATAACCGATATATCGTGTACTGAACGACTCGCTGAGCGTGCGCAAGAATGGTTCAGTCACTACCAGCCTACAACCCGTTTCGGCCAGATCCGCCAGTTTACTGCTGAAAAAGCTGACCTCAGACGAAGCAAGATAAGGAAAAGCTTCATCCTGCGTGCCTGCAATACCATACAAAAAATGCGCATGGTGCAGCAGCACACAGCAGTCAGTCCCGTTCTTAGCGCCAACCGTCTCACCAATCAGGTTGAGCATAGCATGCACGCCGCAGTCAGGCGACTTCGCAAACAGCACGCGCACCGCCGAAAGGTCAAAGCCACCGGTCAGCATCACTCCGCCTTCCGGGCGGATGCTGCGGCTAACGCTGACAAAGCAACGGTTCACATAATCCATAAATTCACGGTCATTGAGCGCGGCGCGCATGCGCTCGCTGTGTCCGAAGGTGATCAGTCCGAGCGAACCATCGGACGCGACCATATCACCTGCTGTAATCTCAGTGACCGTACCACGCTGGAGCAGTTGCTCCATGCTACTTGGCACAAAACGGCGGCACGACTCAAGCGTCATATTTAGCTCATAATCGCGGATTGCCATACCGACCGATAATTCCTTGATCGCCTGCCAAAGCTTGCCGAGCTCATCATTTGCACAGGGGACATCTTCCAGATTGGTATCCCCAATCGCCAGCCGATCCATCTGGGTGACCATCGGCACAAGCGGACGCAGATGCCGCCGGATGACCAACGCCATCGTCAGCGCGCAAACCACAAACAAACCAGCGGCCAATACTATAAACAGGCCCAACATGCCTATATTCAGCCACGACTGCGCCGCTTCGCTAACCAACACGACCAGCACGGCAGTCATTTCGCCCGTCTGCCGCACCGGTACCGCACACAGACTGGTACTGCGTCCATCCAGCAAGGTCTGACAGCTGGTTAAGAAACCGCGTTCGCCGGTTTCACGCACGCAGCTCATAACATCCGCGTTGGCGGTCAATCCGTCGCGAGACAGATAGACCGGTGTCTCCCCTGTTTCCTGCATGTCATAGACCGCACAGGCAACCGCAATGTCCGCTTCGTCCGATACTTCTAGCAGGGAGGCAATTGGCTGTCCTTCCAAGCCGCCTGATAGCGAGCCGTAGGTCAGCGTCGAAGATAGGTTCTGCGCATACCATGCGGCAGACTGCTCAGTGCGCTCATAGCGCGTTTGCAATATCGACCCAACAGCCAGCAATACCACAGCCGCGAAGAACACAGCCGACAGTCCGACGACCGATGCGGTCATACGGCTGCGCAGTCGGTGGCCGCATACGAAATGCAACACCATCCAGCCAAACAGCAATGCAACGAACGCCACGGCAGCCGCAATCACCACCGCCATCCAGCGCAACTGCAAACGGATTGCCAACGGAACCTGCAATTTTGTCACCAAACGCACATCCGTACCTTCAGCGCGGGCCAGCGCTGCCTTACCATCCTCGGTATAAACGCGCAGTGCCAGCAGATTGGCCGTCGCTGCGCCGGACAGCACAGTCTGATCGCTTTCGCGCACCCGCAAACGGTAAGCGGTGCCGGTCAGGAATTCACCCTGTGCTGCGCCACGCGCCCACAGATAGCCGGATGTCGCATTCAGCCCGCCAAGCGGTAAGCAGCCTTCCGGTACCGAAACCGTTTCCACCAAATTGCCACTCGTGCTGACCAGCGTGCCGTCCGACAACAGTGCGCAAAGCGTACTGCCGCCACCGTGCACCGCTGTAATGGCAGACGTACCTGTCGGCACATCGCCCGTGGTCACTTGCAGCAATTCGGGATCTTCTTCCTCCAAATTCAGGCGGTACAGTTCAATGGTATCCACCTGTTCCCCCGCCCGGCTTGTCTGGCCGATACAGGCTACATAGACCATCTGATCCGCGACGGAAACACCCGTCGCACGCGTGCTTCCAGAGCTGTCGACATACAATAGTTCAGACTTGCCAGTCTCCTTGTCCAGCCTGACTAACTCCCAGCCGTCAAACGTCACCAGTTGGTCGTTGCCAAACCAGCGGATATAGTACACCTGCCCGTCCAACACTGCCATCGGCCCAATCGCGGACGAACGATCCGTCGCACGATTTTTTTCTTGATAACAATACTGCACAACGCCTTCCTGATCTGCCGCAACGATGCGGGAATAGCCTTCGTAGTTGGCCGCCATATACACGCTGCCGTCCGTATCCAGCGTCATCCCCTGCGCCATATCGTCCAACGGCAGCAAGTCGACAGGTAAAATCAGGGCACACAGACATGCCAATACCCAAAGCAGCCCCGTCACAAGCCACTTGATTCTCATTGTGGTTGCTCCCCCTCCATTCCGCCAGCGGGCGGGTGATGTCATGTGCCTCCGTCCAAACGCTCGGTACCGACCACGTCCATAGAGTGCTCAAACAGCCGGAACAGCGGCACATCGTCGAAAAACAGCTGGGATAGCAGCACCAGCAGTGTCACAATTACAATCACGACCGAAATGCGCAGCAGCCATCGGAACCAGCGGTCCTTATTCCGTTTCCAGAGTGCCTTGAGCCGCTTTCGCAGCGATGGCTTGCGTTCCGGCACGAGTGTCAACCGGATATCGCGGTACAACTCAGCCAAACTCTGATACGCAGACTTTTCCAGCTTCATATGCAGCAGCTTCATACTTTTAAGTTTGTCGTTCTCTTCCTGCAACGCGAGCACAGTGGTCACACACAGGTCGGTACATACACCTTCATCGTCAGCAGGGTTAAGCTGGGATAAATCAGCTTCGTAAGTAAAATAAATCGACCCATCCTGCGCGATGCTTACACAGTCCTGTTCGAGTAGCATACAAAGGATTGCGAATGGCATTGGACTTGCCAGACACGCCATGACCAGATCAATACTTGTCCGCTCACGCTGCTGCACAGTTTCCGCCTGACCGGGCGCAAAGCGCATCAACGGACGCGGCGGGCGATAATCAAACAGGAAGCACAGGTTATCTCCCTCGGCAAAACTGGCCACATAGGGAGATTCCCCTTCCAGCAAGTCGCGCGGCTCGTTTTCAAACAAGTCGAGCAACGCCCGGATACAACTGCGGTCATGCACTACCCATAGGGTGTAGTTTGCGCCGACGGGTGAGTTGCGGTCACGGCAGACCAGCACATCATTCTGCGTGCCGCGCAGCACCTCGTGAATGGGCTCGAGCACCATATTATCTGTGCAGTATACCAAGAAAACCCATCCCTTCCGTGCGCCGCCTGCTGCGCCTCGTTATTCTTCGCCAGCCTTTTCCGGCTCGATATCGTTGATTTTTTTGACAACCGCATATGCATAGGTGCTAATAAGCGGATCGTCCGTACAGGCGATATGAATCTCGTACACACCTTCACGCGCAGGCGCCGTGTATACACCATCTGTCGTAATCTCGCCCGAACCTTTTTCGGTTAATGTATATGTTAGCGTGCACGGCTCCATATTGTGGAAACGCACGTTGAAGTAGCGGCTGTCCCGCGTGCCCATCACAATCGTGGGCGGCATCGCTGAGATGCGTTTGCCCTTGATATCGCTTTCGAGCTTATCACCCGCAGCCGGGATCTTGTATGCCATCCAGCGCAGCACAAGCAGCGCATTGGTGGTTTCCTCCTGCATGCGTGCCGCAACCATGAAACTGCCACGGTCGCTCATGACCTTGACCGCCAATTCCGCTCGCGGTATCGGCGCCTGCTCGTTCGGGAACAGCTCACTGTTGCCGTAAATCACGCTGCGCGCCATCTGTCCAGTCTTAGGATCCTCTGACAAGTACTCAAAGCCCAAGCTGACGTATACATCGCCCTTGCCCAAGCCGTGCATGATCTCATCCGAATAAAACACACGACCAGCCCGCGTCTCATGGCCCAGTGGAATCTCACACTGTCCAGTGGCAAACAGTGGGTCGCGCGGCACCAGCGACGTGTTTTCCTGCTGTGCCACCGGTGTAGTTAGCCGGGCTTGTGCCGGTAATCCGTCTTTATCCCCGTAACAGTTGCGCAACAGACGCCGCTGCGCCTCACCGACACTGGTACGCACATATTGCTTAACGCCATTCTCCCGCACAGATTCAATCATGCAGTTATTCTGGGTACGCTGCAATTTCAACTCGGCCAGACAGATATACGCTTCGCCTGCGGCCATTTCGCGACTCTCCAAGCTGACGCGCGCCAGCTCACGCTCAATAATGGACTCGGCGTCTGTAGGCTCAATCACCGCGCGCACCGTCATCTTTTCCGAAATCAGTACACGCTGCCCAGCCAAACGGATATCCACACGACCCGGTTCGGCAATGACCATGGAATCCGGTGCAGGACGCTCCTGCGCTGTCAACCATACCTCCCGTACGACTTGCTCGCCTTGCATTGGCGTGATATCCGAAACCGTGATTTTTGTCTCATGCGAGCCGTCCTGCGCAGTCAGTGCGGGCGACTGGAAGGTGCAGTCCATGGAGAAAGGCAACGTGCGGTCGGACAACTTAGTTACCGTGACCGTCATTTGCACGCGGCTGCCACAGGGAATAAACGCAGGGATGCTCAGTTCAACCGCATAATCATCGTCCCGGAACAGTGACATCCGGCTGAAAAATTCATTCTCAGGCGGTTCTATCCTCACGGTTTTATCCGCATCAATCAGCATGAGCGTCACGCCTTCGCGCAGGCGGTTCATCTCATATTCCTCCTGATCGCGGCGGTTGACTGTATAAACCGGCTGCTCCGGTTTTTCCTCATAGCGCAGGCACAGGCTGACGCAATCACTTTCAATCGCCTCAAAGCCCTCAATCGTGCTTAGCTTACGCACCAGCGAATTGTCAAGCACCAGCTCCCGTCCCCAACTGTCCAACGCGACACCGGATTCGATCATCAGTGAAACGTCATCCAGCGCGTACACGCCTAAGCCACACACAACGCCCGCACCAAAGAGCATTTCGTTCAGAAACCGCCGCTTGTTACCCGCGTAGGTCTGCTCGGCCTGAAAATCCGCCGAGGTCAGCAGCTTTCCCACATAATAACGGTTCCGTTCAAACGGCAAAAGCTTTTTGTTGTTCAAAGCACGCACCCCATTTTCTTTTCACCGCCGGAGGAGCGCCACATTTCTCCCCGCGCGGGCTGTTAGACCACAGCGTCCGGCGGCCGCCTGCTTTGTGCCGCTTCCGCCCTCCATACATATTGCATACATTATAGCATAAATTCCGGCAATAAAACTAAAGATTATCTAAAACCATTCATTCCCCGCTCCATTTTCTGATGGAATGCACAAATTAAAAACGCATATTTTGTGTATCTCACACAAAATATGCGTTTTTAAGCCTTTTTACCGCATTATGCAGCGTTTGCCCCACAAATCGGCAGCCGTAACACTATGCGCATGCCGTTTCCCGGTGCACTTTCCGCTTTGCAGGTACCGCCATGCGCACGCACAATAATTTCAGCCAGATGCAAACCGTGTCCGCTGCCGCTTTGCCCACGGGTATTTGCGCCACGAAAGCCGTTATCGAAAATATGCGCAGCCTGTGCGCTGTCCATACCGAGACCATCGTCGCGACAAGTGAGCACAACCTCATCTCCCTCGCAGGAGAGCACAAACGTCACCGTGCCCGGGCGGCCCATATATTTCATTGCATTTTCAACCAAATTGTCAAACACATGCTGCAGCAACACCGGATCAGCCAGCACCGGAATAGATGGTGCAAGCGTAACCATCTGGCAATCAATCTCCCTTTCCTGCGTCAAAGCGCAAAAATCCACCAGCCCCTTCTGCAAAAAATCAACCAGATCAAACGGCACCTTTTTCAGCCGCGTGGAGATATCCTCTTCCCCGTCGCGTACCTCACTCAGGTGACGACTGATTAACTCGTTGACAAAGTGTAGCCGCTCAGCAATCTTAGTCAAATATTCCTGCTGTTCTTCCGGATCATCTACCAAACCGTCGCGCAAAAGCTCGGCATAACCGACCGCAACCGAAACCGGCAACCGAAGTTCATGCGACATCTGGCTGAAAAATGTCTCGTTCCGTTTTTCGCACTCCTGCTGCATCATCACAGCTTCACGCCGTGAGGAAGCACGCTCCTCCTCCAGTCGTGAAGCGGCTTCCTTACGCTCCTGCTCCAATAGCTCGCGCAAAAATTGCCCCTGCTCCTGTTCCCACGCCAGCTTAGCGCTGAGCGATTGAACGCGCTTGGCACTCATATGCAGCTGATAGGCATAAACTGCAATCACAGCACATATCAGCGTGCCAGCCAGCACCAACCAACCGCTCATCATCTGCATGCAGCCTAACACACAGAGCAGCAATTCAATCGCCACCGCGCAGCCACCGGCAACATACAATCCCCGGTTTTTTGCTTGTTCCGTCATAACCATTCACCTGTCCAGAATCGAATCTCAATTCTATCCTATGCATCCAGAAAACCGAGCGAGACATCCCCCATGTAACACCGGTTAATTTTGCTTGATTCCAGTATACCGTTTTCCATACTGTTTCGCAATCTTTATTCGGATAATCTGTCAAAATTTCTGCGTGGCGGCACGATTGGATTGACAGGCAAAAAAACGCCGTGGTATGATTATAACAAAGATAGGATAGGGTAGTTATGCCGCATTTTATGCTTCGCACGCTTTTCATACGCTAATTTCCATATAGGAGGCATTTTCGCGTTATGATAAAAATCTTAGTGGTGGAAGATGAACCGGATCTTTCCAATATCATCCGCCTGCATCTCAAACGTGCCGGCTATATACCGGCAGCGGCTTACACTTGCGCAGAAGCACTCGACCTGCTATCGGCCGAACCCTTCGACCTGATCATCCTGGATATTGTCTTGCCCGACCGGCATGGCACGGAACTTTGCACATTGATACGGCAGAAATCGCAGTGCCCGATCATTTTCACCAGCTGCCTTGATGACAGTCAAACCATCATCCACGCCCTGCAATCTGGCGGGGATGATTATATGGTAAAACCCATCAACTTTGACGAAATGCTCGCGCGCATCGAAGCCATCCTGCGACGGCATCGCACTGCCCCCCCGCCGCCGCAACCCGGCCTGCGGGAATACACCGGTTTTTCTATTGATACCGACCATCATTGTGTGCTGCTTGCAAACGGCGGTCAGCCAGTGGCTCTCTCCTCGATTGAATACGAGCTACTCCTTTACTTTGCCGACCACCCCAATACGCTGCTTCTATATAATGAGCTGTACCAGCATATTTGGAAAGCGGACAGTGCAGGCGACACCCGCACGGTAATGGTGCACATATCCAACCTACGCAAGAAAATTGACCCAAACCATACTGGCATCATCCAAACAGTACGCGGTGCGGGTTACATATTCAATGATACACCTGTCACAACCCTTACGCCCGTTCCCAATAACGGAGGAAACCTGTTATGAATATTCAACAGCTTTTTGCCCCTTCCTCTGCACAAACGCCATTTGAAAGCTATGGACAGTATTCCCGTTATCTGTTCGCCTGTGTCGACCTGCTGCTCCGCCAGTACGTCAACCAACTGATGAACTCATTCACATCAGAAAACGGCAACCTGAAAAACGTACTTTATCCTGACCTTGAAATCGCCAATACCCTGTGCGAAAAGCATGTCAGCGATTTCCTCAATGAACAATCGCCGGCGGAATCCGCCCTCGATTTCGGCTCATCCGATACACTTGATGAAGCCGATTCCTTCAATAGCGAATTTGACGACCTATTCGCAGACTTCGCCAATGACGTAGGCAGCTTCGAACCGGAAACCGAACCGGACATCCATTCGATGCTGTCCGTATTGCGCCAACGCGCCGCAATCACCGAGGTGCCGCTGCCACTGCACCAGCTATCCGAAACACTCGGGCTGAGTGATTTTTCACTCTTCTGCTTTGCCTGTGCCATGCTGTCCTCAACGCAGACCAACTATGCCTCCATCTTTCAGGTCATTGGTCAGAACGGAAATCTGGTCGCGCCCAGCATTGAATCGGCCGCGCGCGTCTACTTTGGTAAGCAGTTTTCGATCACCGCTGCCTACGGAGAAATGTCGCGCGCACTTGAACAGCTTGCGCCTGTCTTTGACCTTAAGATCAACAATGCGCTGCCTTTTTCGACAATTGTTTCCCCGGACAAGCGCTTGATTGACTTTCTATTCGGCACGGAGCCATTGCGGATCGACCAGAACTACAAGCGTTTTTTCGCCATGTTGACCAGCGACGATCAGCTCGACCCCTTCCTTGCCAACCAGAATGTGCTTGACGCGCTCACCATCGCCTATGACGACGGCGTGCGCCTGTTTTCCATATATGGCGATGAAGGTTCAGGGCGCCGCTTTACCATCCGGCATTTCTGCGCACAGAAGATGCTGCGCTGTATCACGGTCGACGGTGCCAAGCTGTTCGGCTATGACTTCAGCTTTGTCCAACAAGCGTTGTGGGCTGTGGCACGCGAGTGCCTGCTGACCGAAGCCTGCTGCTGCCTGACCAACCTGTCCTACCGCGAGGAGGACAAGGACCGCTTTTTCGGCTACATGGATCTGTGCTTCGAACGCCTGTCCGACCGCGGCATCGCGGTATTCACACACAGCCGCGACAAGCTGCCGCTGCGTGAAATGACACAGCTTGACTTTGCGCATCTGGAACTTGCCACGCCGGATAACCGCGAACGCATTGCACTTTGGCAGCACTATGCCGATGGCTATGCGCTTGGCGAGGATGTCGACCTGACCGAGCTTGCCACCAAATTCTTATTTACCGGCGGCAAGATTAAAAACGCGCTGCACCAGTCGCGCAGCCTTGCCTCAATGGACAAGGAGATTCTGATCTCGCGCGACAAGCTGTTCAAGGCCTGCAACGCGCAGATGAGCCACGAGCTGACCCAGAAGGCCACGCGCATCCCGGCAAACTTCACCTGGGACGACATCGTTATGAACAAAGATCAGCGCGAAGCGTTACAGCATGCGGTCGACCAGATGACCTACCGCAAGCAGGTCTATGAGGACTGGAATTACCTAAAAAAATACCAGTATGGCCGCGGACTGTCAGTACTGCTATTCGGCGCACCGGGCACTGGTAAATCCATGTGCGCGCAGGTTATCGCCAACGCGCTCAACCTCGAGTTGTACCGCGTCGACCTGTCCAAAGTTGTCGATAAATACGTCGGTGAAACGGAAAAGTCGATCTCGATGATTTTCCGTGAGGCCAAAAAGTGCAACGTCGTACTGTTTTTTGACGAATGCGATACATTGTTTGCCAAACGCTCGGACGACGGCGGCTCCAATCAGTCGTCCAACAACAACAAAACCGCACTGTTATTGCAGGAAGTTGAAGCATACGACGGTGTATCCGTCCTTGCTACCAACTATAAACATAACATCGACCCCGCGTTCTTCCGCCGCATGAAGTTCATCGTCGAATTCCAGTTCCCCGACCCGGATACGCGCGAAATGCTGTGGAAAACCACCATCCCAAAGGGTACGCCGCTTGCGGACGATGTTGATATCCGTTTCCTCGCCGAACGCTTTGAATTTGTCGGTGGTAACATCAAAAACTGTATCCTCAACGCGGCATTCCTCGCTGCCGCCGACCCGGAGAGCGACGGCGATGTGCATATGAAGCACTATTTACAGGCAATCCGATACGAGTTTGTCAAAACCGGTAAGGTATTCACCCGTGCCGACTTTGAGCCTTATGCCAATCTGGTACTAACCTGAAAGGAGGCGGCCGTATGCGGACTCTCGACGCTCTGGAGCAAAAGCGACGCATCACGAACAAGCGCCCTCCCCCGCCGGACGACGAAATGGAGGAGGAGCTTACACACAAGCCATTTAAACCGATCAATACCGCAGCATCAATATTCGACCAAGGACTGGAGCAACGCTTTGGCGGCATCAATACGGCTCCATCCATTTTCGACCGCGGCGCCACATTCCGCACCCACGAAACAAAGAAGGAATCCCCTTGAGCACGCATTATTACAGCATCCATCCGGATATAACCGACTCCCTGCCGGACTCAAGTGTCCAGCTGCTTAATCTGTCTTGGGCGCAGTATAGCCGTGAGTGGAATTCCACTTTGCACACCCATCCGCATACCGAATTGTTTTTCGTTATCAGCGGGCAAGGCAGTTTCCAGTTGCAACAGCAGCGCTATCCAGTTGCCAAACAGGATTTGGTGGTCATCAATTCTGGCGTTCCCCATACCGAACTAAGTCAAGACGGCAGCCCGATGGAATACATTGTGCTTGGAGTCGCCCGTTTGGAAGTACTGGCCGATGCACAAGGCTATGTCCGTTCTCACTTTGACTCCGGTTGGAACGAACTGGAGGGATACCTGCGGCTGATGTTGCAGGAGGCGCGCAGTGGCAAACCCGGCTATCAGTTGATCTGCCAGCATCTGCTTGAAATCATCATGCAGCTGCTGCTTCGGCATGATAACTTGGCGCTAACTGCCGCTTCTGCCGACCAGAAGCGAAGCCGGGAATGTTCCTTGGTACGCCGGTATATTGATGACCATTTTAAAGAAAACCTCACACTGGATCAACTTGCCGAACTGGCACACATCAACAAATACTACCTTGTGCATGCGTTCCGCAAAGAATATAACACCTCCCCTATCAGCTATCAGATTTCCCGCCGCATTCAGGAAAGCCGCATGTTGCTGACTAACACCGATTATTCCCTATCGCAGATCTCGCAAATTCTGGGATTTTCGTCGCTGAGCTATTTTTCGCAAAGCTTCCGGCGGCTGGAGGGCATTAGTCCGATGGAATATCGCAAGCAGCACCCACACCTTACCAGCGGGAATGGGTCAGCGGCAACATCCTCTGCCCCGCCTCATGCATCCGACGAATAGCTTCACGAAAAGTACAATGCAACCATTTTGCAATTTACATCTGACGTATTGCATTTTTTCGCGGCTTATCTAAATCATGCAAAGGGAGCACCCTTCCGGGTGCTCCCTTTGTTTTATCTACTACCCTTTCATCCTACCAGATTTGGCCAAGCACCATCACGTCGGTCGCCGTTGCAAACGCAATCACTGCAAGCCAGCATGCGAGTGGATAGCCCCATGCGGCGCGGTTATCGCGCCGTGGTGCGAGCCTCGGACTGATGCGTAGCAGCAGTTTGGCTAACACAAAGCCGACCGCAGCGCCCGCTGTGTTTAAAATCAGGTCGTCGACCGAGGTCACACCGCCCGCAATCAGTTGGATCAACTCAATACTAAGCGACATACCGGCTGCCAACAGAATCGTGCGCCTTGCGCTGCCAAAATACGACCAGAACAGTGGCAACAGAAAACCCAACGGCGCAAGCAATACCAGATTGCCCGCGATGTTAATGAATGCGCCCGCGCCCGGCGTATCCGTGTCGCGCAGGACAGCCACAATATCCATAAACGGGATCAATTCCAGCCTTGGCTCGGGCAAGCGTCCTTCGAGTAGCTGGTAAAGCGACGGCCCGGTCATCAGCCCCACGCCCAACAGATAAACCAGCAGCACGATCACGCCGCATACGTCGCGCCGTTTCATCCGACCATTCCTGTCGAGACTGCGCCGCCTGCCTCACTGGCAACAGTACTATTCTCCACCGCATCGCCTTCCGGACGGTACTTTTCGATGATTTCCTCCGGCCAATCGCCCTCAGCGTAAATCAGCTGACACCAATCCTCGCTACCCTTCTGGCTGATGCGCGCTTCAATATCCATGCTGTCCGTATGCGAATCGACCGCAAAGCCATTTTGGATCGTGTTGCGCGTACCACCCATGCTCATCGCATCGCGGTTGCAGGCATTCTGTAACAGTGCCGCGATGTCCGCCGGGTCGGTGACCTGCACGGTTTCCGAATAATAATTGTTGCTATCTCCATACCGGTAACTGTATCGCAAATTAATCAGATCGACGTTCTCGTTCGATAGTGTAGCCGGCTTGACGCCGGTGATTTCTTCGATTAGCGCGAGCGTCTTTTTATCCTCAGCCGTCACATAAACATCGCCCTTATAATAACTGCGACCGTCTTCTGTCATCTGGGTCATCTCCAACCGCAGCACCGGCAGACTGTTCTGCTGGCGCACAAGCGACTCCTCACGCAGCGTGGTGATGATCTGCTCTACCGCATTGGGATACGATATCGTTGCAGCAATGGCATAAGAAGCGCTATCGTTGGTATAGATGTCCATAAAGATATCATTCTGTTCGCCCGCTTCCAAATCAACTTGGAACAACGACCAAGCAACGCGCTTATACTCCTCGGAACCATAAATCTGTTCGAGCAGCGTGTTCACTTCTTCATCGTCCGGCAGGAGGAAATTCCGGTACGCTGTGCGACCGCTCAACTGGAACCGCAACGTAATGCCTTGATAGTTGCCCTG